>Ga0192239_1043_pt1 | contig 48779 bp, 44 predicted proteins | sample Koala_Koa27_G3_FD_131231 | JGI IMG/M metagenome (GOLD analysis project Ga0192239, IMG submission 131231) | Enriched cells from koala feces incubated with labeled cellulose particles, San Francisco Zoo, California, United States - Koala_Koa2-7_G3 ... | reverse complement strand
ATACCACCGCGTGAAGTAAAAATACCTGTAACCTCAATATATTTAGGATTCATCAGGCGAATCAAGTCTTTCATTATAATATTCACACAATCTTCGTGAAAAGCACCATGATTACGAAAACTGAAAAGGTATAGTTTCAGGCTCTTGCTTTCCACCATCTTAATATCAGGAATATAACTGATACGGATTTCTGCAAAATCCGGTTGCCCTGTTATGGGACACAAACTGGTGAACTCCGGACAATTGAAACGTACCCAATAATCATTTTCCGGATGCTTATTATCAAAAGCCTCCAATACTTCAGGAGCATAATCCTGTTTATATTCAGTCTTTCTTCCCAAAAGGGATAGTTGGTCTTTTAATTCACTCATAATATAAAGTTTTAGCATTTACGACTTAAATACTTCTCCAATCCTTCACGACGTAACTTACATGCCGGACAATGTCCGCAGCCATCCCCCGGAATACCATTATAACAAGTCAGGGTCTTATTGCGTATCAAATCAAGTACTCCCAATTTATCTGCCAACGCCCAGGTTTCAGCTTTATCGATCCACATCAGTGGAGTATGAATGACAAACTGTTCATCCATAGCCAAGTTCAAGGTCACGTTGATCGATTTGATAAAGGCATCCCGGCAATCGGGATATCCGCTGAAGTCTGTTTGTGACACTCCTGTCACAATATGATTGATACCATGCTCACGAGCATACACGGCGGCAATACTCAAGAAGAATAAATTACGTCCCGGCACAAAAGTATTAGGATAACTGTCTGCCGGTTTTTCCTGATCCATTGCCATGGCAGTATCTGTCAATGAATTATGCCCTAATTTACCAATGAACGACACATCCATTACTTCAAACTCCACATCGGCCTCACGAGCTATCTCTCGTGCCAACTCCACTTCTTTCTCATGTTTCTGTCCATACAAAAAACTCAGGGCAACCACTTTTTTGAACTTACGTTTCGCCCAAAACAGACAAGTGGTAGAATCTTGTCCACCACTAAAAACGACTAATGCAACTTCTTTATTCACGTTATCTTAAATATCTTTGATTTTCAATATATTATAGGAGATATCCTGATCGTACACATCACTGCCGTCTATACGTTTGATAGCTGCTACTACACGGATAGTGACCGGAAGAATCAGGACTTCATACAAGGATTTCAATACAATTTGAATACACATCATCACAAGCAATTCACGCCAAGCAATAATACCGCCAAAAGCTACTGGGAAAAATATAAGAGAATCCGCCGTTTCTCCTACTATTGTCGACCAAATGGCACGGACAGAAAAGTTTCGTCCACCACTTGCCACTTTCATACGACTCATGACATAAGCGTTGAGAAATGAACCTACCAAAAACGCAGTCAGGCTTGCTACAACAATACGCGGTGCCATCCCAAAAACAAAATTGAAATGGGCTTCTCCTTCCCAAAACGGTGCAGCCGGCAGTGCCACAGCTATCAAGCCAAGCATTACCACGAAGAAATTCATGGCAAAACCACTCCAGATTATGAGACGCGCTTTACGAAAGCCCCACACCTCAGCAATGCAATCGTTTATAATATAAGAAATAGGGAAAACTAGCAACCCGGCTGTAACGGTTATACCAAAAACTTGAATAACCTTGGTTTCAAGAAGATTAGCCGCAATCAGGCAAACATTAAATAAAATACCCAGCAGCATAAAAGGTACAGATACTTTTTGCTTCATAATTCCTGTTTTTTACGTGGTGTTCTAGAATACACGACCGCTATTCACGGCATCCTACATTTTAATTCGGGTGCAAAGATACAATAAGTTTCTAAAACAGACAAACATTCCCTATTTCCAGAATAAATACGTTCACTTTAGTATCCTTATATTCGGATAGGACTGTAATACCCAAAAGAATTAAGCTAAAAAATCACTAATCCGCCAATTCCACCAATGAGTAAACATTATACTTTTTAACTAAAAGTAGAGAAAAGCATAACCTATTCATCTCATCATTCACTTCAATTTGAAGAGCAAAAATAGTTAACGAACTTTAAATACAAAGCTAAAATAAAGAAATATATGAACATAAAATTGCAAGACTAACAATATAACAACATAATTATCAACAATATAATATCAAAACAACACATTTTTCAAATATGCAAGCAAGTTGCATCTAAATCAATATTTTATTCACGCAAGTTTCTTAAGCAAATAAAACGACATATAACAGTTATTAATATAGATCACCATTTATTTTAAATAATGAAAATACGAATTATATTTGGAGTAGCAAGATCAGATAAGACATAAAAATAACTTCTGATTCAAAATGCTGCAACACCTTAATTTATAATATCAACCTAAGAAAAACAAATGCTTATGAAAAAGGAAACAATGCACCCAGACATTCTATTGTCCATCTCATTTTCTATCTAGTTTATTTTATATTCCAATTTAGCTTTAAACAAAAATCATCAAATCATGAATGAAAATCGCGAACGAGGAACACTACATTACAAATTCCTCACCACTATTGCCATTGTAGCTTTACTAATAGGAAGCAATACCGCCCTGGCAATCGGTACTAATTCAGAAGGTTTATCTGAAGTTGCAGAACAGCTACAATCGCAAATCGTCAATAGCACGGTAACAGATCAGACAGGCGAGCCTGTTATCGGAGCAAGTGTTCTGGAAAAAGGAACAAACAATGGTATTATTACCAATATAGATGGTAAATTCTCTCTTACCGTAAAAAGAGGTGCTACTTTGGTAATCTCTTTCGTCGGATATAAGACACTGGAAGTAAAAGCAACACCCAAAATGGAGACCACGCTGACAGAAGATTCCGAATTACTGAAAGAGGTAGTAGTAGTTGGCTATGGAGTTCAAAAAAAGAAACTGGTAACCGGAGCTACAGTACAAGTGAAAGGTACTGATATCGCAAAGCTAAATACAACGGATGTTCTGGGCGGTCTGCAAAGCCAGGCACCTGGTATAAATATCACATCAAACGGTGGTTTCCTCGGACAGGGATTTAAAGTCAATATTCGTGGCCTCGGAACTAATGGTAATTTTTCTCCTTTATATGTAGTAGACGGAGTGGTCAACGGCAGTATAGATGGGCTAAGTCCCGCTGACGTGGAATCCATCGATGTACTTAAAGATGCTGCATCTGCCGCTATCTATGGTTCACGTGCCGCCAATGGCGTTATTCTCATCACTACCAAGCAAGGCAAAACAGGTAACTTTGAGGTTACTTACGATGGTTACTATGGTATTCAGAATCTTCCTAAAATCGCCACCCTGCTGAATGCTAAGGAATATATGATGATAGAAGATGAAATGCACATGATGGATGGTACTTCACTTCTAAACTGGGAAAAATGGTTACCGGCAGCTGATTATAAAGCTATTCAGGAAGGAACCTGGAATGGTACCAACTGGATAAAAGAGATCTTAAATAATGATGCACCCATCCAAAGCCATTCATTGAACTTCACTGGAGGTACAGAACGTTCCAACTTCTCCATCGGTTTTACCTACTTCAATCAAGAAGCTACCATGGGAGCTCCTGGTCGCATTGCCAGTATGGACAGATACAATGCACGCATCAACTCCAATCACATTGTCAAAAAGATAGGAAATCTCGATGTCCTCAAAATTGGTCAGACTCTTAATTATAAGTACCAGCAGACTGCAGGTTCTTTTGCTACCAGTGACATTTATTGGAATGGTACTCGTGATATGTTAACCACTCCCCCATTGATGCATGCCTATAACAGTAAAGGAGAGTACTACTTATATGACGATGCACAAGAAGAAGGATATGGGGAAAATACCACAAATCCAATAGCGTATATGGATTACTACACAAGTCATGCCTTAAGCAAAAGCCATTACTTACAATCCAGTTTTTATGCAGAGCTGCAACCAATTAAGAATCTACGAATCAAATCACAATTCGGATACATCTTGTCAGCTTCAAGTTATCGTTCTTATATCCCCAGCTATCGCCAGCTAAGTCAAAGCCTGACGACACAAGAAGACAGGGTAACTCAGTCCATGTCACTCAACTACCGCTGGTCCTGGGAAAACACAGCCAGTTATAACTTCACCATAAAAGACCATCATTTTGACGCAGTAATCGGGCAGAGTCTTGAAAAATACGGAATGGGTGACTCCATGAGCGCCAATGCAGAAGGTTCTGAATTCTCAGACTTTAAACATGCATATCTGAGTAACATAAAGTACGATGATAAAAATAAAATTAAAACTTTAACAGGAGCTCCCGGCGCAGCAGGGCAAATGGCTTCCTTCTTTGGTCGTATAAACTACAACTATAAAGAAAAGTACATGGCAACTGCCATTATGCGTGCAGATGGTTCCTCTATTTTTGCCCGCGGTCATCGATGGGGATATTTCCCGTCTTTCTCGGCAGGCTGGGTCATTACAAACGAAAGTTTCATGCCGGATCTCAATTGGCTGGATTTCTTAAAACTACGTGCATCCTGGGGACAGAATGGTAATAACGCCGTAAACACCTTCGAATATATATCACGTATCACTGCCAACAACGGCAATGGAGGTTATTCATTCGGAGACTCCATGGATCAGGTTTCTATTGGCTCCTACGCATATAAGCTGACAAATCCGGACCTTTCATGGGAAACTCAGGAACAACTCAATATAGGTCTTGATGCACGATTCTTCAATGGACGTCTGGCGCTTGAATTCGACTGGTATAGAAGGTTAACCAAAGATTGGCTTATTACCCCACCCGTACTCTATTCATTCGGTTCAAGTCCGGCTGCCATCAATGGCGGAGTTATTCGGAATACCGGATTTGAAATCGGCCTCCACTGGAACGATAACATAGGTAAAGACTGGAATTATGGTATCAATCTGGCTCCTGCATTCAATAAAAATAGAATTACCGAACTTCCCAATGAAGATGGTATCCTCCATGGGCCGTCGGGCAATTTATGGAATGCATCTGACGAATGTGCACGCGGAGAAGTTGGAAAACCTTTAGGATATTTTTATGGCTACAAGAGTCTTGGTATTTTCCAGAACCAAAAACAAATAGACGAATATAAAGGTGCTAAAGAAAATGGTGCTCAAACACAACCGGGAGATGTGATCTGGGCAGATATTGATAAGAATGGAATCATTGACTCGAATGACCGTACAGAAATTGGTAATCCTCACCCGGACATGACACTTGGATTCTCTTTCAATGTCAGCTGGAAAATGATTGACCTATCGGTTACAACTTATGGAGCCTCCGGCCAGCAAACACTTAAATGCTACCGGGATTATGCCAGTTCTCCATTGCAGAACTTTACCACAGACATCCTGGAACGTTGGCACGGAGAAGGAACTTCTAACAAGTTACCACGCCTGGCAAGCACTGGTGGAAGCAATTGGTCTAAAGTTTCCGATATTTATGTAGAGAATGGAGATTATCTCAAAATCAAGAATATCACTATCGGAGTTGATATCAAGAAGATTTTCAAGAAAATCCCTCTGCAGCAGCTCAGACTTTATGCTACAGTCCAGAACTTATACACCTTTACCGGATATTCAGGTATGGATCCCGAAATCGGTTATGGTAGTGATTTTGGTTGGGTACAGGGCATAGATTTAGGATACTATCCGGAAGCCCGTACATGTATGCTCGGTTTAAATGTCAAATTCTAATAATATGAAAATATGAAAAAACTAATATATATACTATCTGCACTTTTCATACTCACGTCATGTGAAAATTTCCTTGACACTGAGTTACTTACAGATAAAACAACAGAGAACTTTCCGGAAACGGAGAAAGATGCCAACCAAATGTTGACGTCTATCTATGCAAAGTTATTGTTTGAAGATCCTGAAACATCTTCAGAATACTATACAGCCCAATTGGCCAGTGATGATTGCTTAGGCGGTAATCTCTCTTATTCCGGTAATTGCGCCACAAACTTCTTGCTTTATCAAGGAAGCTTGAACAGCAGACTTGGTATCTGGGACCGTTGTTATCAACTCATCAATCGTGCCAACAACACGATTAACACGCTTGATAACGTAAAAAGCTGGTCAAGTGAATCTGAACGTTTACGTCACTTTGGCGAAGCTTATTTCCTCCGAGCATGGACCTACTATGAATTAGTAAAGATATTCGGCGGCGTTCCCCTTCGTACCACGATTGAAGCTGTAAACCTCCCGCGAGCATCCGTTGACGAAGTATATGCCTTGATTGCCTCTGATATAAAGAATGCAATTGAGATGATGCCTAACCAGATATATCCGGCCGGGAATGCCATGGCAGGTCATGCTACCAAGTATGCAGCCGAAGCACTTGCAGCGCGAGTATTCCTGTTCTATACCGGACGTTATGACAAGAAGACTTTACCTCTGACACCTGAAGGCGAAATCACAAAAGAACAAGTCATCAGTTGGTTGGAAGACTGCATAGACCATTCCGGACACAACCTAATTTCCGATCAACGCAATCTATGGGGTTATACGAACTCTGCCACTAACAGCACCAGCTCCAAGAAGCAATATGCATACGCAGTGAAGCATAAACTTGCTTGGGATGGCAATTCTTCTATCGAAACACTCTTTGCCAACAAGCACAACCTAACCTCCACATGGACCTACACATGGTTTGCCAATACGTGTGCAATGTTCTACTCCCCTTCCGGTGACGATGCTGACTGGAAAGAAGAAAGTTATCCGTTCAACTTTGGTTGGGGCGCAGGCCCGGTATCTCCCAGTATGGTTCAGGACTGGAAAGAGTGGTCTAAACAACAAACATTCCTGGATGGATATACTGAAGACCCGCGTATTTCCGGTTCTATTTGGTCATACAAGGCTATGGACCCCAACAATGAAGGAAATGTTTTGGCAGACTTCCGTTTAGATGATTCGGAATCCGCATATACCGTTTCTTACCGCTATTACGAGCAAACCGGATATTTCAACAAGAAATACATCAATATCAATGCATATAATAGCAACGGAGTACTCGAAGCTTTTGGAAAAACATTACATCCGGGCATATCCAGCCAGACTTCCCCGCAGTTACTGAATATTACCGATCTTATCCACATCCGCTTTGCCGATGTACTGCTGATGCATTCCGAATTGAAAGGAGATGCAACCAGTTTGAACAGAGTACGTCAACGTTCCCACTTGGCTCCTATCTCATACACGCTGGATGCACTTAAACAGGAACGTCGTTGGGAATTTGCTTTCGAATCCATCCGTTGGTGGGATCTGCTCCGCTGGTCCGGTCCAAGTCTGGAAGAAGCAGGAAATGCGCTAAACCGCCAGACAGGCTTTGAGGTTATCAATGCCGCCGCTCTTACGCCTATGGTCAAGTATGATTATAAGAAGCGTCTACAGCAAACCCAAGGTTACTGGCCTATACCTCAAATAGGAATAGACCGTTCCAATGGTGTACTCGAGCAAAATCCGGGCTGGGGACCTGATGCACAATTCAGTGATTGGACAAAAATGTAATGCCATTTAAAATCTCAATGATATGAAAACATTAAAAGCAATACTATTATTATTCGCAGCAATGGCTATAGTCACAGCCTGCGACCCTATGGAAGATGAATCCTTACGTGATAAATATATTACTAATGCCGGAGATCCTATCAGCAAGGAAGAGCTGAATAACATATTATCCGTTACCCAGCCTATTCCCAACCAGGATGACGCTGTAGAAGGAGATCAATATGTAGTACTCAAAAACAACCGCCCTGAATTGGGAGGTATCTGGCACTATGGAGTCGGCACAAAGATTACCGGCAGCGATAATGATACGATCATATATGGTGCCAACGGAACTTATGAGATATATTATGAAGCTATTTCTAATGGTAAAATTGTAACCAGTGATATCTTTACCGTAACAGTCACCAATGTGTTTGACGAATGGATGGGCCTCTTTACCGGAGCCAAAGACAAAGCAGATGCCGATGCCACCAAGGCATGGGGATTCCGTGAAGTAAAATGGGGATCGGTCTGCAACATGGGAGCACATGGCGGATGGAAATATACCAGTGCAGGATATACTCCTGAATCTAATTTTGCATGGTGGGGATCAGCAAATCTTGCACAAGCAGGAGATCAGAGAATAGTATTCGAAATACAAGATACTAAGTTGAAGACCTATGACAAAAGTGGTAAATTAGTGAACGAAGGAACGTTTAACTTCGACCATGAACAACCGGAAGAATTGGTTCAAGGCAGACTTACCACCAATATCCCCGTTATCGGAAGCAATTATGATGACCTCGGCCAAAGTAAGGGAAAAAACAATGTATTCTGGATACTTACATTGACTGATGAATATATCACTCTGTATCACCCGCAGAAATACACAGGTGGAGGTGACTGGGACGACTATGGTTGGTATGTATATTATGAATCCAAAGAATAATGCCTTATGAAAAAGATTATATTTATTGTAATAGCTATTATATTAGGACTAAGTTCCTGTCACGATGACGACTACATAACCGGTGTACCCAGTTTTGGGCCTCCGGAAGTGAACAACATGGCAGATAGAGTAAATGGACGCGTCGCATTAGGTTATGTGACCTACTATGGCACAATGCTTCCTGACCCCACTTACATGACGCATATCAATTATGCTTTCGCCGAACTTTATGTTAAGAACAATGTCTATCAGAAGTTTGACTTGCAAGGTGACAAGGAACGTTTCAATCAGGTGAAGAAGTTAAAAGAAAGAAATAGCAATTTAAAGATATTACTCTCTTTTACAAATAGTGTCTCTAATGCCGGTAATTCCCAGGACGGAGGTTTCTCCGCCCTGGCAAAGAGTCCCGAGATGCGCAAACAATTCGCCCAGGATTGCAAGAAGTTCGTTCAGCAGGAAGGCATAGACGGTATCGATATCGACTGGGAATTTCCCGGTATGACTTTCGGTAGTAATGTATACGACCCGTTGGTTGACGTAGAGAATTTCACCCTGTTAATGAAAGATCTGCGCGAAACACTATCAAGCTCCACTTTACTGACCTACGCCGGGTATTGCAAGAACAAGCAACCGCAAGGAGCAGGATGGAAGTATATTGATGTGAGAGCTGTAGACCCCTATGTGGACTTCGTCAACATTATGACATACGACTTAGTGGGCGCCCCCAGTCATCAATCACCATTGAATAAACCAAGTGCCACCTGGGATTGCCAGCGTTCTGTGAACGAATATCTGAGTGCCGGTGTACCTGCCAATAAATTAGTCCTGGGTATTCCATTCTATGGAAGAGCACATTTCAACTCCGGTGGTTCTATCAATTACAGAGACATTGTCGATTTCAGTGCAGGCGAAGGCTATGTCATTGATAATTGGGATGAAGAGGGCAGCGTTCCGTACGTTACCAAGAACGGAGTATTCTATTGTGGTTATGACAACCCCCGAAGCATTGCCGCAAAAGGTACATGGCTTTTAGGATTAGGCATGAAAGGTATGATGTTCTGGGACTACGATGGTGATGATAACCAGGGAACACTACGCAATGCACTCTGGAATGCCGTAATGCAGGAAGACAAAGACGCCCAATTACATGACTTCATAAACAATTCGGATGGTTACAAAGCACTCGTCACCAGTTGCGACAAGATAATCAGCACCGGTCAATATATGGTGGGAACACTGATAGAGGAAACCACGACCTATCCTAATTACGAAGGATACCCGGTTAAGCTTTACGAATATTCAACCGGCAAGGACGTGCAAACCGGCGTTCAGAAAAAAGGCAAGGTATACATGCTCAATCCTACAGCCGAAAAGCTTGCAACCTGGATTGCAACTGCCGTATGGAAAGCGAAAGGTGACACCGATACGGATGCGATGGCAGCGGTACTGAAACATATACAATTACAATCAGGAGCTCAGTTCCCGGTATGCGGCATTGTATATGAAGATATGGACAACTCAGGATATTATCCTTATCTCTTCAAGGACGGAGTCACCGTGTATGCAGCAGACCGTTCCAAGTGGGCTACCGAAGATCCTGCCCATCCGGGAAATTACAGTTGCACGGACGATCAACTCAACTACGATGTTAAGGTAACCAACAATGACCTGAACACATATACCGGAACCTATGCCCGTATTTGCGGTACCCTGCGTGAAGATTATAAAGCATACGGTGGCACCGTTGATGTAGGAACAAGTGATTCTAAAGAAACCCGCAGCATTAAGTGGCTCGATGTGGTACGCGACCTTTATAAGGAAGCTTGGAACTCCAATGAAAACAAACTGATTACAGCATGGGCCAAAGCAAACTTGTAATACTCTAACTTAACACGGATACAGGAGGTTGTTCCACCCACCGGATGATTTTGCGATCTTCATTCATGAGTGAAAAAATATATAAATGGAGCAACCTCCTTTTTCTAAAGATAACAGAAAAGACAAGCCGATATGAATAAACATTTCTTTTATCTTATCTTACTATTTTGCATCAGCAGTTGTCAGCCGATAACGAAGAAAATGATGAATATCGAAGGAGTGGTATCTTCGGAATACAACGGGCAAATCATATATTTGGTTCCACGCCCCCATCCCACTCCGGAAACAGTAGATTCTACCTATATTGTAAACGGAACTTTCTCCTTTTCCATTCCGGCAGATTCCGCTATTTACGATATTGTTATCAGCAGGCGGGCAAATGCCCCTATACAACGTCTGCTCATTGTGGCAGAAGAAGGAACACTGCATACCAACATGGGTATGAATAGTTCCGGTACCGGCACTCCACTCAATAACCAACTGCAACACTGGAAAGAACAAATGGAATCTGCTGGTGAAAAAGCAGCCTTACTATCGCAGAAAATCAATAAAAATAAGAAAGACAGCACCATTACAGCAATCCTGAAAGGACAAAGGGATAGCATCTACGAAAGTTTTGGTGACTCTACGTTCTGTTTCATTAAACAGAATCTGAATCCGTTAGGAGGATACTTATTCATGACGCTTGAGCACATGTTCAATGAGCAGCAAGCCAATGATTTAAAAAGACTTGGAATAGAAAAATGGAAACCCGAACCATGAGAAAACAAATAGATAGTATCTTTGTCTACCTATTCTTTATAGCCTGCTGGATATTCTTCTTTTACTTCTATCCATATCATCTGCACTATAAAGAACAGATAACACTATGCGTACTCCAACCGGACTTTCTACAAACGTACTTACAGAAACCGGCATTCCTGACCGAAATCTGTGGCGATTATCTTACTCAGTTTTTCCTGTGGACAGGTGGTGGAAGCAGTATATTAACCCTCACTTTTGTGTTCACCTGGCTGGGACTCCGGATAGCATTACGTAAGACCGGCATCACCAGCCATGTATCCCTCTGGGCATTACTGCCCATAGTTGCCGAATGGGCGTTATCCTGCCATTTAGAATACCCCCTTTCCATGTCACTTGGACTAATGTGCAGCGTCTGGGCATTCTTACTGTCAACATTGAGCACATCAACACATACGAGGGGAATACTCCACGTAGTTATGCTTACCATCCTCTATTGCGCCGTAGGAGCACACTTCTTTGCATATGTCATTTTAGCCACAGTTTATGAGTGCAAGCAATTCAACAATTACAAGTTATCCTTCTTTCTGCTACTCATCTCCCTCCTCATACCTATCGGAGGTAGTTATTTCTATTTTTTAACTCCCCGCCAATCATACTTCTATCCATTGATAAGCGGATATATGCTGCGTCAGCCTTTTGTATTCCTCCTGACGGAATGTTTTTTACTACTCTCCCTTCTGCCGGTTTTTATTTCCCGGCAGTGTAAGCAATGGATTGCACTATTTACAGTCCTTACCCTGGGGACAATTACCATAACCAAAGCATACAACGCCTCCGAAGAAAAGACACTCGCCTTTTCATCCGAAGCCTACTTCGGACACTGGGATAAGGTAATCCGGCTCAACAAGGATAACTCCTACCCAACCTATCTCAGTGCCTACTATACCAATCTCGCTTATGCCCGCCAAAACAAGCTCTGCGATGAACTAATGCTACATTATCAGCCAGCTTTCCATGGGCTTTTACTGCAAATCAACGAATCAACAGGCTATATATACGCCATGGCAAGTCCCGATGCCCTCATGGAATGCGGTGACATGGCACAAGCCCAGCACTCTGCCATGCTTGCTATGACATTTACCCCGCATCAGCGTTCTTCGCGCATGGTACGGAAACTGGCGGAAATTGCCATTATCAACGAAGATTATTCAGTTGCCCAAAAGTATCTACGCATGTTGTCCCATACTTCCTTGCACCGGAGCTGGGCAAGGGAACGATTGGAACTTATTAAATCCGGGCAATGTGATTCCATCCCTTACTGGGCCCATAAACGCCGGATGCTTCCGCAACAAGATACGTTGTTTTCCGCCAATCAATGGCGTACTTCACTGGTTAATTTAATCGAAAGTAATCCTCAAAACAAGATGGCTGCCGACTACCTCTTATGCTTCCACCTATTGAATAAAGATCTGCAGCTTTTCAAGAAGGATTATGACCGTTACTATTATCCGACATTCGGTTCGCTTCCATCCCGTCTCTATCAGGAAGCATTGATAGCATGTATGAATGAGAAAGAAAACCCGCAGGAACAACTGAAGCATTATCGCATCTCTGCTAAAGTTTACAAAGATTGCCTGCAATACCTCTCCATATACGAAGATGCCAAAGGAGACGGGCGGGCTTTGGAAAAGTTATTCGGAAAAACATATTGGTTCTATTACTATTATGCACAACTGAAACCATGAAAAGAGCTATCATCCTGTTCATTGTAACCCTGACGCTTTTCTCCTGTGGAAAACGTTCACTTCAGGATTACACCGACTGTCCCGAACAGCCGCTCCTGTTTCCTGACTATACAGATATCACCGTACCCTGCAACATCGCTCCGCTGAACTTCCAACTGGAAGGTGCGGCAAACCTCTCCGTTATTATCCGGGGAAAGAAAGAGTATCAATTCGACAGCCAGTCCTACAGGCTTCAGTTCCCCATAAAGAAATGGAAAAAGATGCTTGCGGATGAAAAAGGGGATACACTGTCTGTGTCTGTCTATACCCATATCTCGCAACAAAAAATACATTACAAAGATTTCTATTGGTACATCTCACCCGACAGCATAGACCGATATCTCAGCTATCGCCTGATAGAGCCGGCTTATGAGATATGGAACATGCTGCAAGTTTGCGAACGTAACCTTGAGAATTTCGATACCCGCCTTTTGGCCGATAACAATATTACAGATCATAGCTGTATCAATTGCCATACATCCAACCGTGCAGCCAATCCCACTACATTTATGCATGTGCGTGGCAGTAAGGGAGGTACTATTTATAGTCGTGACGGGCAATTACGGAAAATCAACACCAAAACAGATCAGACAGCCGGTGCTGTCTATGGAGAGATTTCCCAGGATGGGCGTTTCGGCATATTCACCACAGCCGAAATTATCCCTATTCTGCACAGCTATCGTACCGAACGTCTGGAAGTTTTCGATAAATGTAGTGATCTTATCCTGATAGATTTTGAACAAGGAACGATTACCGATAACCCCAGTATTAGCGGAACGGAATATCAGGAAACCTTCCCTTGTTTCTCTGCGGACAACCATACCATCTATTTCTGCCGGGCACCCTATATCCCTCAGCCGGACAGTACCCGTCATATGCGCTATGATCTCTACTCCATCTCCTTTAATCCTCAAACCGGACAATTGGGTGATAGTATTCACGAAGTCTTCAGAGCTTCATCCGAAGGGAAATCCGTAAGTTTTCCCAAATGCTCACCAGACGGTAAATACCTGCTATTCTCCGTATCCGATTATGGTACTTTCCCCATCTGGCATCCGGAAACGGACCTCTGGATGCTGGAGCTTTCTACCGGAAAGATTGATAAAATGGAAGAAACAAACGGACGGTACTCTGATTCCTATCATTCCTGGAGCAGTAATTCCCAATGGATGGCTTTCGCCTCCAAACGAGACGACCGGGTATATGGGCGTCCTTACTTTGCCCATGTATCCCAAGATGGAAGCGTAAGTAAAGCGTTTCTTCTTCCACAAGAAAATCCGGAAGCTTATCTGAATACGTTCAAGTCTTATAATATACCAGAACTTTACAATACAGCCGAGACGTATGATGCCCATGAATTGCAAAAAGCCTATTTCGGTAAAGAAACGGAGAACCTCCGCTACAAATCAATCAAAAAATAGCATATCCGTCATTCTTCTACTCAACCTTTTTTCATTTAGGTTGTTCAATGGGCATTCACCAAAACCTAACTTAATAATGAAGGCAATCTTTAAAGTAATGTTTCTGTTGTGCACCATCGGCCTTGTTCCGTCTGTGGCTAAAGCACAAGAAAAAGTGATTATTGACGACGAAGCATCTAACGGCATCGTCATGGTTACCATCGACAAAGCAGGCGACGAGATCGTCCGTATCATAAACGAATCACAGTTCAGATACATTCACGATCCTAAGGCACCCCGCTTCCTGTTGATGGATAAAAAAGGAAAATTCGCCCTCGGTATCGGAGGATATGTACGTGCCACTGCCGAGTATGATTTTGGCGGCATCGTAGATAATATGGATTTCATCCCGGCCTACATTCCGAATGCCAGCAAAGTAAAGAACCAGTTCCAGATGGATGCAAGCACTTCCACCATCTTCCTGAAACTGGTAGGACATACTAAGCTGCTGGGTGATTTCGTTGTGTACACTGCCGGTAACTTCCGTGGTGGGGACAAAGTATTCCAGTTGCGAAACGCATATATGTCGTTCCGCAATGTGACAGTAGGTTATACCTACGGTGGTTTCATGGATTTGGATGCATTGCCTTCCACTATTGACTTCCAAGGCCCTAACGGTGCTACTTTCTATCGTGCCACCCAATTGGCTTACACTTACAAAGGCCTGAAGAACTGGCGTTTCCATGCATCCATAGAGGTGCCCAGTGTAGATGGTACTACAAACGATCAACTCAGCGTAGCCCAACAACGTATGCCGGACTTCACCGCTTACGCCCAATATGGTTGGGGAGCCAACAGTCATCTTCGTGTAGGTGGCCTCGTTCGCAGCATGACATACACCAGCACGCTCAGCGATCATGCATCCGACGTTACCGGATGGGGTATACAGGCATCTACCTCATTCAATCTCAGTAAGAAATGGGAAATCTTCGGGCAGGCTACTTATGGAAAAGGTATCGGACAATATCTGAATGACATCAGCAATCTGAATGTGGACATCGTTCCCAATCCCGAGAAAGAAGGAAAGATGCAGGCATTGCCTATGCTGGGCTGGTTTGCCGGGGCACAGTATAACATCTGTCCGAAAGTGTTTGTATCCACTACTTACAGTATGTCCAGATTGTATTCGGAGAACGGTTATCCCAACGATCAACCCAGTAGTTACCGTTACGGACAATATCTCGTAACCAATGTATTCTGGAATGTTACTCCAAATATGCAGGTAGGTGCTGAATACCTTCGCGGCTGGCGTACAGATTTCAATAATTCAACGCACCATGCCAACCGAATGAATTTGTTGGTGCAATATTCTTTCTAAATCAGATACATAATCAAAGAAGCCGCCTCAAAACAATGTTTGAGACGGCTTCTGCTATATATAAAGTAATTATGAAATCAGAATCTGTAGTTGATACTAGCACCAAACACCTTGTTTGTACGGCTATAGATATTTGTACCGCTCAATCCGGTATTATTATAGTTCTGAGATTTTTTAGTATAATCTTCGTAGGTAGTCCACATGTAACCAACGTTCAGGGCAGCTCTTTCAGTTAAATTCAACTTGGCACCAAAACCCAGAGTATAAGAATCACAAGAGAAACTGGTGTCACTCTGGTAATTGTCAGACAATCCATAGTCTGTGATCTGACCTCCACAACTCAAAGTCAAATGTTGGTTACATCCCACTCAATACCGGCCAGATATTCGTTTGTTCCCTTTGTCAGATACTTCTGTTTGCCACCGGCCATTCCTGCACTTTTATCATCAAAAAAGTGGTATTCTACAGATGCACGCAATACCGGAAGAAACTCATAAGAAGCAGCTATAGAAAGCATGGAAGGGATATCATTCGGAGTATTCACACCATGCTTGTAATCAGCCAATTCGCTTTCAGCAGCACCAATCATACGAAGCGAGTTTGCTTTAGTGGAATTTTCAATATTCAGGTTAGTCATGAACTCATACTTTGCACCAATATTCAGCTTGCCCCACTTGGCATCCAAGCCGATAACCGGAGTAAATCCCCATCCGGTCTGACTGCAATCCAAGTCGATGCCGATAAGTTCTGTACCGGCAGGTATCGTTCCTCCGGTAGGCAAAGGCAAATTGATGGCAGCACTGGCATTCAATACACCCTGATAGCCACCGGTAAAGTAGTTCATACGACCACCCGCAAAAGCAGAAAGCCATTCCGTTATCTTATAAGTCAAACCCAACTGTACAGAGTAGATGTACTGCTTGCCATCCATGTAGCTATTCAACGAATAGGCCTTGCTCGGAATGTTTTGAGCACCCAATCCACCTATCACCATAGCATCGAACATGGGAAGACCATCGTCAAACGAAGCCTTTCCTCCGCCACCGGTAATACCGAAAAAGCCGGAGATCGTCCAGTCACCTTTCTTATAAGCAGCAAACAAACTGGGAATGACAGGCGCAGATGCCTTACCCTCATAATACTTATTCAGCCCCAGACCTTCGCACGAAGCATCGATATTCCTTGTTTGGAAAGCACTTTGAATGCTCAAAGACATGTGAAAACCGTCATTGGGCAAAAAGGCCAAACCTGCCGGATTGGACAAAGCAGCGTCTATTTCAGTGGTAGCACCGCGGGATAGCATACGAAGAAAAGCGGCATGCTGATTTGTATTCGTAAGGAGACCTCCTGCAAAAGTTGAAGTTGAAACGATTAGCAACATAAGGCTAATCAACGAAAATTTTCTCATCTAAATCTTTTTTAATTGTTAGCGGGCGCAAAGTTACAACAATATTGCACGCACGAAAGCTTTTTGTGCAAAAATGTCATATCAGGGAAACAATTAATTGAGAGTAGAAACTGTTTCTAATGAAACGAAAAAAACCAAAACAAGAATCATTCTACCGTTTCGTCCGTATCCACCCATATCAATTTAGAGGAAATGAGCGTACGTTTAGTCACTTGATTATTCTGTTCACGAGCATATTCGGGAATGAAGCGCACTTTCACAGCAGTGATTAATTTCGGACTCACTTCTTCGGGTGTATCCACGCCTCGGCTCGACGACTGACAAGAAAGAAAGAATGTTCCCACACCTTTCAGCCGCACCGACCGTCCTTCACTCAGCAATTCTCCCAATACTTCACCCAGATTTACAAGCACCGCATAGGTATCTCCGGGAGTCACCGTAGACATGAATGACAGTTTTTCCGCTACATCATCCGTGGTGGCAGGACGTCCTTTGGTTACCGCCCTTAAATACCATTTCCCATTCAATTTCTGCTTTTTATAAAAAGCCATATCAATTCCTCCTCTCTTTAGGATGTATCTATCTTCAGTCCCGGACGCAATAAAGATGAATCCGGGAGTGAGTATGCCATCAATGCCGATGATGCCTATCATCAATGCCATTGATAGTAGTCATCAATGGCATTGATGATATACTGCCTGCCAAAGGTAGCATAAATAAGTTATACTCAAAGCCGATGTAGGTCATATTTTGATGATAAAAAAGAATATTCGGCAAATGAGGTTCGCAAAGCATCATTTATCCTTCTTTCTGAACCTTATCAGCCATACGTGTGTTATCTTTAGATAATAGGAACATTCTAAAAAAACTCCATAAACTATGGCATATACAATTGCTTTTTTCGGCACCAAGCCCTACGACGAGGCTTCGTTCAATGAGAAGAATAAAGAGTACGATTTTGAACTTCGTTATTATAAAGGTCATCTGAACAAACACAACGTGATACTGACACAGGGTGTAGACGCTGTCTGCATATTTGTGAATGACACCGCAGATGCGGAAGTGCTCCGTATGATGGCTGATAATGGTGTTAAACTACTGGCACTGCGTTGTGCCGGATATAATAATGTAGACCTGAAAGCTGCCGCAGAATGTGGCATAACAGTAGTACGCGTACCTGCCTACTCTCCGTATGCCGTAGCAGAATACACCGTTGCCCTTATGCTATCGCTGAACCGGAAAATTCCCCGTGCTACCTGGCGTACCCGTGACGGTAATTTCTCTCCACGGATTGCTCGGCTTTGACATGTATGGAAAGACAGCCGGCATTATCGGTACCGGAAAGATTGCCAAGAAACTGATTATGATTTTGCGAGGTTTCGGCATGAACATACTGGCATATGACCTATATCCTGACTATAACTTTGCCCGCGAACACCAGGTGGTATATACCACACTCGATGAACTCTATCATAGTTCGGGTATCATTTCCCTGCACTGTCCGCTTACGGAACAAACCAAATACCTCATTAACGACTACTCCATCAGCAAGATGAAAGACGGCGTAATGATTATTAATACCGGACGCGGATAACTGATACATACCAATGCATTGATAGAAGGACTGAAGAACAAGAAAATCGGTTCCGCCGGACTGGATGTATACGAAGAAGAAAGCGAATATTTCTATGAAGATCAGTCCGACCGCATCATTGATGATGATGTACTGGCACGCCTGCTCTCTTTCAACAACGTGATTGTAACTTCGCACCAAGCCCTCTTCACCCGCGAAGCACTGGAGAACATTGCCACCACCACCCTGCAGAACATCAAAGACTTCAAAAGTGGAAAGGTATCGGAGAATGAAGTAAAAATTCAGAATTAACAATAAAGGCAATCAATAAATAAATGCTAACATTCGACTTTAAACATTTTCATAGTCAGTTTGTTATTTATGTATATCAAACATTTAAAGAAAGGAATAAATAATGAAAAAAGTAATAGACAAAGCGGAAGCCGTGGACGTGCTCTATATGATTGGCTCGACAGCCACCATACATTCAGTTTCGATACATATTACAATCCCCGCCGCATGAATTTCGGTGCATTGCGCGTATTGAACGACGACCGTGTGGAAGCTGGTAAAGGCTTCGGTACCCACCCGCATAAGAACATGGAAATTATCTCCATTCCCCTGAAAGGAAAGCTGAAACATGGTGACAGTAATAAAAACAGCCGCACCATCACTATAGGAGACATACAAACCATGAGTACCGGTACCGGTATTTATCACAGTGAAATGAACGGCAGCGATACCGAACCGGTAGAATTCCTGCAAATCTGGGTAATGCCGGAGAAGCTGAATACACCGCCCGCCTATCAGGATTACGACATCCGTCCGTTCTTGCGGAAGAATGAACTGGCACTGATTGTTTCGCCGGATGGCGATGCCCCTGCCAAGATGTTGCAACAGACATGGTTCTCCATCGGAGAGATAGAGGCGGGAAAGAAAATCGGCTATCACATGCACCAATCTCACGCAGGTGTGTATATCTTCGTGATTGAAGGTGAGGTGAAGGTGGATGATACCGTACTTTCACGCCGTGACGGCATGGGCGTATACGATACCCACAGCTTTGAGCTGGAAACCCTGAAAGACTCGCACATTCTGCTGATGGAAGTGCCGATGTAAGTCTTTTAGATAAAAATAACAGCAAAAACCAAAGGTTTGTGTAGCGTTTTTCGTAATATTGCGCTATAAATTAACCCGTGCATGAAACTTGATTACATTTACCATAGCGGCTTCGCGATTGAAGCGGACGGAGTGACGGTCATTATCGATTACTACAAAGATTCCTCTGAAACGGAATATAATAAAGGTATCGTTCATGACTATCTGTTGGGAAGACCCGGAGAACTGTATGTGCTCTCTTCCCATTTTCACCCCGACCACTTTAATCGCGAAGTTCTTTTATGGAAAGCCGAGCGCCCGGATATTCATTATATCTTCTCCAAGGACATCCTGAAACATCGTCGTGCCACGCGCGAGGATGCCACCTATATCAATAAAGGGGATGTGTACGAAGACCCGAATATCCGTATCGAAGCATTCGGTTCCACGGATGTAGGTATCTCTTTTCTCATTGACCTGCAAGGTACCCGGCTCTTCCATGCCGGAGACTTGAATAACTGGCATTGGAGCGAAGAATCCACTCCACAGGAAATCCGGAAAGCGGAAGGTGACTTCCTTGCCGAAGTGAAATGCCTTCAGCAAACCACCCCATCGGTAGATGTAGCCATGTTTCCAGTGGACAACCGCATCGGAAAAGATTATATGAGAGGTGCGGAACAATTCGTGGAACGGATAAAAACTGCTATCTTTGTACCTATGCACTTCAGCGAGGAATACAAAGGCGGAAATGCTTTCCGGGAGTTTGCCGAAAGCAAAGGTTGCCGTTTCTTGTCCATAACCCACCGGGGTGAAAGTTTTGATATTAATCAATAAAACATACGCATTATGAAAAATTTGACACACCTCCTTTTTGTACTCTTATGCATTTGTCTGCCTGCTGCAGTACATGCTCAAAAAGACAAAGACGATGATGATGACAGCAAGTATCTGGCGGGCGCAGTACCCGAAGTAGATGGAAAAGTTGTATTTACCAAAGAATTCAGTATTCCCGGCATGTCTCAGGAAGAGATCTTCAACCGCATGCAGAAATGGATGGAAGCACGTCTGAAAAAGAATGAGAATAACAGCCGCGTAGTCTATACGAACCCGGAAGAAGGACAAATAGTAGGTACGGGAGAAGAATGGATTGTATTCAGTTCAAGTGCACTCTCACTGGACCGTATAAAGATACTCTACCAACTATCCGTGGTTTGTGCACCCGAGAAGTGTACAATGGAAGTTGAAAAGATTCGTTTCAATTACCGTGAAGGAAAAGAGAAGTATACAGCAGAGGAATGGATTGTAGACAAATATGCACTGAATAAGGCTCAAACCAAATTGGTGCGCGGACTTGCCAAATGGCGCAGAAAAACAGTCAACTTTGTAGATGACCTTGCTCTTGGAGCAGCAGAAGCTCTTAGTGCAAGTACTGCCAAGAAAGCAGCCGAAACAGAGCAACCAGAAGCTAAGAAAGAGGAAAAGAGCGCTGTTAGCTCAGGTCCGATAGTGATTGCTCCTAAAGCTGAAGTAGAAGTGAAAACTCCGGCTGAAACAACCAAAGTAACCGTTGTACCTGCTACCCCGCTTACTCCGGCCACTCCTGTTGCTTCTGGTACAGTGCCCGGCTATAAAGAAGTAGCTCCGGATCAACTGCCGACGAATGCTATCCAAATGGGTGCAGGCAAATTAGTACTTGTAATTGGTACAGATGCTTTCAATATGACCATGATGACAGCTAATGCAGGCGGTTCATTGGGCAAATCCTCAGGTAAGCCTGTTATCTTCAGTTTCCTTTCACCTGATCAACCTTACGAACAGATGGAAGCTGCTGAAACTTACACCGTTCGCTTCTACCCGGCAAACCAAACAGAACCTTCAGTTGTTCTGGAATGTAAGAAGATGCCTTCACAGGCTCCTATGGAAGGTCAGCCACGCATGTATGTAGGCGAAATTCTAAAGGCATTCGTAAAATAATGATGAATGATAAATAATGAATGATGAATTGGGTACGCTATTATACTGCATAGCAATTCATCATTCATTATTCACAATTTATAATTAAACAACGTGGAAATAAAAGCTAAATTCGATCATTTTAATATCAACGTCACCGATCTGGAACGTAGTATTGCTTTCTATGAAAAAGCATTGGGATTGAAAGAACATCACCGTAAAGAAGCCTCAAACGGCTCTTTCACGCTGGTTTACCTGACAGACAACAGTACTGGTTTCTTACTGGAACTCACTTGCCTGAAAGATCATCCGCAAGCTTATGAACTTGGAGAGAATGAAAGCCATCTATGCTTCCGCGTTGCCGGTGATTATGAAGCTATTCACCAATATCACAAAGACATGGGCTGGGTATGCTTTGAAAATACAGTTATGGGATTGTACTTCATCCATGACCCGGATGATTACTGGATAGAAGTACTTCCGGCAAAATAGGGTGATAAAGTGATAGGGTGATAAGGGTACATACCCTTATCACCCTATCACTTTATCACCCTATCACTTTCTATTTATGACGATTAGCCCTTTTCTTTCGTATGTCCGCCTTCATCTTGGCAGCACCGGAACCATGTTTTCCAGTAATATACGATTTCTTCTTGGCTTTAGTCTTTAACTTTCCATCTTCCTTGGGCTTGTCTTTTTTTCCTTTAAAGACGATACCTCCCATTATTGCATCTTCTATACTCATATATTCGATTCTATTATTATATTATAAGCCTGGGGGACAAAGATAAGCATTTTCCAACACTTTTCTGACATCAATAGGGTACAATCCTATTCATTATGCCAATGGAAAACAGACTGTGATACAGGCTTTCTCACTTTCAATCGTATAACTACCGTGGAAGATCTCAATGAACAGACGGTTGATATCATGCTGTATCTGGCGTAATCTATCCGGTGATGATGCAGACAACGGACTTCCGGTAACCACCAATTTTATTTCTTGTTCACCACCCGCTACAATCAGCTTGCAATGAATGGAAACAGCATCTTTCGCCGTAAACATAGAAGTCATCAGTTTATGGAACCTACTGCTGTCAATGCGGAGCATCAACGACTCCACATCGTGTTCAAAAGTAACGGTAGCAAGATTCCCCTCCTGCATACCTGCCATATAAATCGCATCCCGACAGAGTTGCACGACATCATACGGCTGTACGTCAAAGCGCATCATTCCCGATTCCAGACGTGACAAGTCAAGCACATTGTTTACCAGCGTTATCAGCTTTTCTGCATTCAGAGTAATACTGGATGAATACTCAATTCTCTGCTCGGAAGAAAGCGTATCCCTCTCGACCGACAAGAGTTTGGAGAGATGGACAACACTATCCAGAGGCACCTTTATATCATCAACTATATTCTTTAAAAAGATATCCTTCATGTGATTGGCCTTCCGGGCAAGTTCACTTGCCGCACGAGTTTCGGCTTCGTCTTTCCTCAGCAAAGAGCGGAAATACAGGGTACGGACAGTAAATACCAATATTATAATAAAGAGTACCATAGCCGAAGCGAAAGTAAGCCATCTTACCTTATTCTCATTCTCCGCCTGCTTCATCAACTCCTTTTTGATCCTGTAGTTACTTTGTACAGTTTCAGTCTGTTGTTCCCGGAAATACTGTATAAGAGAATCTCCTATCTGGACTATCTCTTTATAAGCCTCCAGAGCATCTTCCTGTCTTCCGGCATCCCATAAGTATTGAGCTTTCGTTTTCCGGACATTCTGCTCATACCAAGGTTGCATACCCTTACTACGTTCCAACACTAAATCCAGTTCAGGGAAACAAGCATCCCAATCCTGAACCAGGTGGTAATAATCGGCCCATGAAAGATGATACTGAAAATAATAAGGCAGGAAAACGTTTTCAGTATAATGCTTCTTTGCTATCAAAAGATGAGATTTCAACTTAGGAATCTCCTTTATTTTCGCATAGAGCTGGCAGAAGCGCAATTGGTTGTCCAATAAACGATCCCGGTACAAAGGATAGTTCGTAGGTTTGGCACCCGCAAGCTTTTCCAGTATCTCTTTCTCCTGATTTAAGATGATAACAGCATTTTCTTCGTCTTTCAGTCCGATATAACAACCACTCAATCCCCAATAGGTATCTAATTTCTCACGAGTGCTTATTGTAGGGCATTTCAATGCCTCTTTGTAGGCCTCAACTCCTTCTGCATACTGCTCCGAGTATCCGTAAGCGGAACCTAAAGCAATATAAGAAGTACATATTCCTTTTTCATATCCCAACTCTTCAGCATCCGCCTTCATCTGTTTAGCCTGCAAAATGGCATATTCAATATTTCCTCTGGAACATTGTAAATCAAGTACTGCCTCCCAGGCGGAAAAATAATATTCATAGGATTTCTGACGATAACAGCACTCTTTTAGAACTGCCAGCCGCCGTTCCATTTCCTGCAAATCTCCACGATATTGCGAATAACGGAATGCCTCATGGCATAACATCAATTCAAGACGTCCGTTGTCCAAAACTCTTGCTGCTTGCAGGGCCGAATCAGCAAGTTCAATGGACCAGTCTGCCCTGATATTCTGTTGATACATATCTCTCAGGTACTCTACGCGTACCGTATCTGCCGGCATACTATGATACACGTTGAAGATACTGTCACGCAAAGTCTGTTCTTCAGGAGCCAGTCCGGCTGAAACGTGCAGCACAGAACCTAATAATATCAGTAGAATATAAAGTCTCCGCCTCATACATCACTCCTTTCTCCCAAGGGATGGGTAAAGACGAAGCGTGCTCCATCCGTATACGAAGGATCTATCGAAATATCACCGCCCAGACGTTTGATAATAAGCCGGCAGATGGATAATCCCAATCCGGTTCCCTGCGCTTTTTCGTCCAGCTTCTCAAATCTTCCGAATAAACGGGAGTGAAGTTCCGGAGCAATACCGCAACCGGTATCTGTTACGGCAAAGTAGGCTTCTTCTCCTTTTCGTTCCAGGCTCAGGGTTATTTTGCCCTGCTTTGTGAACTTGGAAGCATTTAAAATCAGGTTTATCAGGACTTGCTGTAAACGGGAAGAATCAGTATCTATCACCAACGAGTCTAAGTTCGAAGTAAACAAAATATCTGCTTGCGTATGCTTTATCTTTTCCATCGTCTGCACCACGTATTTGCATAAAGCAACGGCATCACAAGAAGCAAGGTGGAATTCCATGTGTTCAAGGTCTATACAGGAAATATCCACCACATCGTTAATTAGTTTCAACAATAAGTCTGAGTTCAGCCGGATAATATCATCACACTCCCGGATGGTATCATCATCAATGCCATCCATACTCAGAATGCTCGAAAATCCGGCAAGTGCATTCAATGGCGTTCTGACCTCATGACTCATATTGGAAAGGAAAAGGCTTTTATTCTTCACTGACTCCTCGGCCATGATTCTGGCCTCCTCCAGTTTCTTTCGGGAAATGGTGAGTAGTTTATTCTGCCGTCTGAAGAAAAAGAAACAGATTAAAACGACAGAGCTTAGAAGCAAAGCTATCCCGATGAAGTAAGAGAGCAGACGGTTGGCCTGTTCTTTATTCTTCAACTCAAGCTCGTCTATCTGGCAAGTAGCACGTAAGTCCTCAATTTCTTTGCCATAAACATGTTGGTAGATAGAATCATACTGATTGCTCAACTTTTGATAAGTTTGATAGGCTTCCTCATAATTCCCCTCTTCTGTTGCATGCTGTGCCTTTTGCCTCAATGAAATGCTGTCAGAGGCTGTTACACTAAAAGCGAATAGTCCCCAGAACAGTATCAAACCCAAAAGTTTTGTTTTCATTTACTTGAAGTTACATAGTTTCAATAAGAAGTATATATACGATCCCCGCCATATGTACGCTACAAAGATAGCTTTTTTCTACTAATAGCCTGCATTTTTCGTATCTTTGCCGACAACTTTTAAAGATTGAATAGAATGAACACTATGCTGCTTACTGCTGATAAAGACCCAATGGGTGCTGCTATTGCCGACTACAACAAACGACACAAGGCCGAACGACTGCGTGTTTTTTCTTCACAATTCGATGAGGATGAAATTCCGGTAAAGGAATTGTTTCGTACAGAAAAGCAAATGCCTCTTCTGGAACGTACTGCCCTACAAATGGCTACGGGAAAGATTCTGGATGTAGGAGCCGGAAGCGGTTGCCACAGCCTTGCCTTGCAGGAAACAGGCAAAGAGGTACATGCCATTGATATTTCGCCGCTTTCAGTAGAAGTTATGCAACAACGCGGCGTACGGCATGCCACATTGCTCAATCTGTTCGATGAGCATTTCCATGAGACATATGACACGATATTAATGTTGATGAACGGTTCGGGCATCATCGGCAAACTGGAAAATCTGCCTGCCTTCTTCAAAAGGATGAAGCAATTGCTACAACCCGGTGGCTGTATCTTTATGGACTCCAGCGACCTGCGCTATCTGTTTGAAGAAGAAGAAGACGGAAGTTTTGTGATCGACCTGGCAGGCGACTATTATGGAGAAGTAGATTTCCAGATGCAATATAGGGATATCTTGGGAGAGTCATTCGACTGGCTTTACATTGATTTCCAGACACTCAGTCTTTATGCAGCCGAAAATGGTTTCCAAGCGGAGTTGGTAAAAGAAGGAAAGCACTACGATTATTTAGCCAAGTTGACCTTAAAATAAGGTCAACCCGGACTTTCTGATTATTATTTCTTTGACAACATTTCGTCTATCTTCTTCGTTAATGCAGCAAATTCCTCCTCATTGTACAGGCGGGTCAGCATTACGATGCGCCCATCTTTATCAATCAGTACATTGCGGGTAATTCCAGCATTGCGAAGCGCATATTTGGCAAAAATATCTGCACCCGGGTCTAAGCCCAAAGGATAAGTAACGCCGGTCGATTTACCGAATGCAATCACTTTGTCCAACGGTTCATCACGGTCTATACCGATAAGGGCAAATGCAGAATTATCTTTGTGTTTCAACCAAATATCCTTTTCTATAAAAGGCATTTCTTTGCGGCATACACCGCACCAACTGGCAGTGAACTGTAACATCACCACTTTTCCACGGAGTTCGGAAAGGGTAACTTTCTTACCGTCAGTCAGGGTAATGGTAAAGTTGGGAGCCATTTCCCCTACTCTTACAATGTAGCCGGTGCTATCGGCAGTTACTTCCTGTGCTTTGCCCGATAAACTACAAAGGACAAACAGGATAAACATCAAACTCTTTACTACTTTCATCGATCTTATACTTTTAAGTTATTCTCAAAACGGGAACAATAACGGAAGTACAAAGATCATCACAATTCCCATAATTATCTGTAAAGGCAAACCAACTTTAACATAATCCATGAATGTATAACGTCCCGCAGGCATCACCAAAGCGTTAGGCGGAGTAGAGAACGGAGAAGCAAAACACATGCTGGCAGCTACGGTTACGGCAAACAGGAATGGATATGGACTCAAATCCAACTGTATGGCGGCCTGGAGGGCAATCGGCGCCAGAAGTACAGCCGTAGCCGTATTACTGATAAACATTGTCATCAATGAAGTTGTGAAATAGATACCCGCCAACAATATATAAGGTCCGTAACTACCTAATCCGTTGACTAATGATTGAGATACCAAATTGGATGCTCCGGTCTTTTCCAATGCCAGTGACATGGGCATCATTGCAGCAATCAATACGATACTTTCCCAGTTAATGGTTTTATATGCTGCTTCTACATTCCGGAAACAGCCGGTTAGTACCATCAGCAGACCTGCAATCATTACTGCCGTTACCGGAGCAATAGGGATGAAGTCGAACATCATCATTACCACCATTCCCAACATGATTATAGCAGCAACAGGTGCTTTATGATTCAATGTTACTTTAGCAGCCTCAGCAAGCGGTTGTCCAAGTACTACCCAATCGGAAGGATCTTCACTCAAACGCGCTATATTCTCCCATGTTCCCTGCACCAACAGCACATCTCCCGAATGCATCTTTTCATCCTTCAGATTCTGAAGAATATACTGACGTTTGCGTTGGATACCCAGAATATTCACACCATATTTCTCTCTGAAACCAGAATCCTTTACCGGCTTATTGACCAGATTAGAAGCAGGCATCAATACAATTTCGGCAATACCAATTTCTGTGAATTTAAGTTCATCACTCTTTGATTCTACAGTGCCTTCCGCATCATGCGTATCCAGCAACTTCAATGTATTTTCTTCAGCAAAGCGCTCTACATTCGTAAAATCACCCAATACATACAAAATATCATTCTCCTGAATAATGGTATCAGCAGCAGCCATTTCCTGACTCATCGTCTTAAAGAAATGACGACGCGAAGAGGATGACTGACGGCGAACCTCCATTATACCCACATTATAACGCTGTGGAATACTCAGCTCCTGTATGGTCTTTCCAGTTAAAGGTGATCTACCCTCTACTCGTACCCGACACAAATTCTGAAACAATTGGTACTCTCCCGCCAATTCTTTCAGCGATTTGTTCTTTTTACCCTTACGATCCTTATCACCTTTCTTAGTCAGGAAAATCTTGCTCAATGGAATTAAAATTATCAATCCGACAGCTACACAAACCAAACCTACAGGAGTAAACGAGAAAAATGTAAGAGGTGTATATCCTGCAGAGGTTAATGCTTCCTGAATTACAAGGTTCGGCGGTGTACCGATAAGTGTCATCATACCTCCCATACTACTGGCAAACGCAAGCGGCATCAACAGGCGACTGACATTGATCTGCGTCCCCATAGCCATACTGACTACAATGGGAAGCATCAAAGCTACTGTTCCGGTATTGCTGACAAAAGCACCGATAAAAGCAGTTACCAATACAATAAGAACGAAAAGTTTCAACTCACTGTCACCAGCTAACTTCAGGATACGACTACTTATCATCTTTGCCAATCCCGTCTGAAAGATAGCACCGCCCACAACGAACAATCCTATCATCATTATAACAACGGAGTTAGAGAAGCCAGTCAATGCTTCTTCCGGGGTCAGAATGCCGAATATAATTAGTAACACCAAAGCACAAAGCGCGACTAAATCCGAACGCACTTTGCCACTCATAAAGAATATCGCAGAAAGAAATAAAATAATGAGAGTAATATACATATAGATATAAAATTTGTCTGTTATTAAACAATTCAATAGAGTCTTTTGTTCTAAAGCGTTGCAAATATCACAAAAATCAGTACAATAGACAATAGGGTGAATCCATTTTGAACTAAATAAGCGACAAAAATCTCACTAAATTATAAATAAAAGCTAGATTATTAACATTATATTTATAACTTTGAATCCGGGAATGCTATTATAAAATTACGTCTTTCATCAGCTAAATTCTATAACAATAATGAGAAACGACAACACTATTACAGGCATCTTCAATGGGACAGTCCATCTGGAATACCTACCATGTATTAATTATGCAATGATACACAACCATGTGCCCTCATGCAATTTCTGCGAACTCATGAACAGTGATGAAGCCGACTGGAATAACATCAAAGTATCCATAGACGGTGAACTTATTAAATACTCAGAAAGTATTCTTGAGATAATTCCACCTGGACAGAACATACAAATCAACAACCTGGAGATATCACCTGAAAGTGAAAAACTAATCGAACTCACAGAAGGCATTGATACTAGCTTTCATCTGACTATTACGATTTCCGGAGAAATAGCTCATCAGCAAACATTTCCCATCAAACTGATGGCATACGATCAGTGGACCGGTTCCAGGATCATGCCCGAACTCTTAGCGACATTTGTGACTCCCAATCACCCTATACTTTCAAGAATTAGTGTAAAAGCCTCACAATTCCTCGAAAAGTGGACCGGAAACTCTGCCCTAGACGAGTATCAGACACAGAACCCCAACCGAGTGCGTGCACAGGTAGCTGCTATTTATGAAGCTCTCCGGTCTGAGTCTTTAATATATTCTACGGTTCCGGCCAGCTTTGAAACTTCGGGGCAGCGTATCCGCTTGGTAGATAATGTACTCACCAGCAAGCTGGGTACATGTATAGACCTGACTTTACTCTATGCTTCCTGTCTGGAAGCAAATGGCATTCATCCTCTTTTAGTCTTGTTGAAAGGACATATATTGGTAGGCGCATGGCTTACAGAAGATATTTATCATCAAACCGTAGGCGATGATGCCTCCTTTCTACTCAAAGGAAGTGCAAATGGTATCAGCGACATTGTATTAGTAAAGACAACTGCACTGGCATCTTCACAAAACATTTCATTTGAAGAAGCCGCCGCAATGGCTCAGAGAGAACTCAAAGAAGAAAACAGGTTCGAGTTGTTTATCGATATATATAGATGCAGACTGGATAAAATCCGTCCATTGCCGCAACGCATAAACCATAACGGTGAATGGCAAATAGAAAACAGCGGAATAGAGCATGAGAATGTAACCCAAAGAATACACCAATTGGACCGGTATGAAATAAAACTCGAGGACAGTAAGGATGAAATAACCAAGCAGATTATTTGGGAAAGAAAACTGCTGGACTTTTCTCTACGTAATAATCTGATCAACATCCGACTTGGCAGAAGGGTTATACCATTCATATCTTTCGAAATTGACCATCTGGAAGATCATCTGCAAGCCGGAGAAAACTACCAGATATTACCCAGTCCCTCTAAAAGTAAAATAGAACCTGGTGAGACTGGTCTCTATGATTCTTCTTTATGGAAAGAGAATTTGGAAGAATTAGTAATCAGTGAGCTGAGAAACAAAAAACTTCGTTCTTATCTGACCGAAAGCGAACTTCAAAACTCACTCAAATTTGTATACCGTACATCGCGAACCGCCATCGAAGAAAATGGTGCCAATTCACTGTTCCTTGTTTTAGGAATCCTGAAGTGGTACGAGTCTCCTAAGAGTGTGAAACCACGCTTTGCTCCTATCTTACTGTTACCGGTAGACATTCTGCGTCGTGGAGGTTCAAGCGGATATATCATCCGCACCAGAGACGAAGAAATTATATTGAACATAACGCTCGTCGAACTATTGAAACAACAGTTCAGCGTTCATCTTTCCGGGTTGAATCCGTTGCCAAAAGATGATAGTGGCGTAGACGTGAAAAAGATATTCGCTACGATTCGTACCTGCATTCGTAATATGAAAGGTTGGGATGTAGTAGAAGAATCAATGTTGGGGCTATTCTCATTCAACAAGTTTGTCATGTGGAACGATATTCATACTAATGCAGACAAATTGAAAAAGAATGCCATTATAGCCAGTCTGATGGAAAATCGTATTCAATGGCAGGATACGACTCCGGAGATTGACGCCAGAGAAATAGACAAAAATCTTGAACCTCTCCATTTTGCCATTCCTGTCGATGTCGATTCTTCGCAGTTGGAAGCCGTTATTGAATCAGGAGAAGGAAAGAGCTTCATATTGCATGGCCCTCCGGGAACCGGTAAATCACAGACCATTACCAATATGATAGCCAATGCCCTGTACAAAGGAAAACGCGTGCTGTTTGTAGCAGAAAAGATGGCGGCACTTTCTGTAGTACAAAACCGTCTGACTAAGATAGGATTAGATCCGTTCTGTCTGGAACTACATTCTAATAAGGTCACTAAATCTCATTTTCTGGCTCAGCTTCAGAAGGCTATAGAAGTCATTCACATTCAGTCTCCAGCCGAGTTTGAAAGTACTTCAAAGCAATTATTCGAACGTAGAAAGAAATTAATCGATTATATGGAAGCGTTGCATCATCCCCATGCTTCCGGCTTTTCTCTTTATGATTGCATTACAAACTACTTATCGATACAGGGAGATGAATTGTCTATCGACTTTTCTCTGTTTCCCTCTATTACCATAAATCAACTGACAGACTTTTGCGAAAAGATCCAGGAATTGGATACAGTTTTTCAGATAACAGGGCATCCGCAAGACCACCCATTAAAGGGACTGGAGCCATACGATACTTCCATAGAAAGTTCTCAGAAACTACAAGCCGGAATCAGGCGCTTTATAAATTTATTCACCTCGATTACCGCTAATAGAAAGTTGCTTTCAAATAGTCTGGGAATCTCGATACCTGATAATTGGGATGGAATCAACTGGATGGGCAAGATAAGTAACCAGCTTCTATCCATCCCATATCTGAATAAAACGTTATTGGAAATGGGTGGTAATACCGACTTGATAGAAGAATGGAAAGATATTGTCCTGTCCGGTCGTAAGCGAGATCAGTTACAAGCTGAACTGGGTAAAGACTATGCGCCCCAAATTCTGGAAGAAAATGCATTTGCCCTCCAACAAGAATGGAAAGCTATCGAATTGAAATGGTTCTTACCTAAATTCTTTGCCAAACGTTCTTATCTGAAAAAGCTCAGACTTTACAATATGAATTTGCAGGCAGCACAAATACCAAGCCTGTTAGAAAAGCTAAATGCTTATCAAAAGAATAATAAGATCATTCAAGAGCAATCTTCCGAATTATCATCTTCTTTCGGCTTCTTAGGAAGAAAGAAGAAAGAGAAATGGGATGATATTGATTCTACGCTTAAGAATCTTCCGATGATTTACAACACTTTATCGGAATATGCAGCAATCATTCAACAGCCATTTGCAGAAGTTCTGAATCAATTTGCAAATAAAATTAGTACTGACTGGAACACATTCCAGCAGTCTAATGAAAATACATTCAGGCAATTAATCGATACATCCAACGAGTTGAATACGGTTCTCTATGAAATAAAAGGTTTATGCTACATACAACTGCCGGATAATAATCTTGAAATGAAACTACCGGTTCTTCTAAATAGTTGGTTAACTCACTTCAATAAGATTAAAGACTGGGGCCAATGGTGCATCCGTAAGAGAGAATTGGAGTCTCTGCATTTAACCGTAGTTATCAACTATATAACAGATAAACATAAAAGCGGATCGGAAGCTTCTGATGCGTATATGAAGGGCGTTTATCACCAATTAGCTCTAAAGACCGTTGATGCAGACGAAACTTTACGTCTTTTCAACGGGTTGCTATTTGAGGAAATGATCAGTAAATACAAACAACTGACTATAGATTTTCAGGAGTTGAGTAAAAAAGAACTATACTGTAGATTAGCAGCCAAAATACCATCACTGACAATGGAAGCCGCCTCCAGTTCCGAAATAGGAATTCTAAAAAGGAACATTTCAAATGGAGGACGCGGCACATCTATCCGGAGAATTATAGACCAGATACCAACTCTGTTGCCCAAGCTATGTCCATGCATGTTGATGAGTCCGATATCAGTGGCTCAGTATATCGATCTGGATGCAGAGAAGTTCGATCTTGTTATTTTCGACGAAGCATCACAGATGCCTACCAGCGAGGCAGTCGGTGCAATAGCCCGCGGCAACGCATTAGTCGTAGTAGGTGATCCCAAGCAAATGCCTCCGACAAGTTTCTTCTCCTCTTCACAAGTAGACGAGGAAGAAGCTGAATTTGACGATATGGAGAGCATTCTGGATGATTGCATCTCGTTATCCATTCCATCCCGCTACCTGACCTGGCACTATCGGAGCAAACACGAAAGTCTGATTGCTTTCAGTAATTCCCAGTATTACAATGGAAAGCTATATACTTTTCCTTCTGTGGATGACAGAGTTTCAAAAGTACGCTTAATTCAGGTAGATGGTACGTATGATAAAGGACGTACACGCAGCAATCATGCCGAAGCGGAAGCCATTGTGAAAGAAATACTGAACCGGCTACGTACACCTGAAGTTCCTGAAAAAAGCATAGGCGTCGTATCTTTCAGCCAAGTACAGCAAAACCTGATAGAAGATATGCTCATTGAGGAGCTGAACAAATATCCTGAATTGGAAGAAAAAGCTTTCCAAAGTAATGAACCTATTTTCATCAAGAATCTGGAGAATGTGCAAGGTGATGAACGGGATATTATTCTTTTCTCTATAGGATACGGTCCGGACAGGAATGGCAATGTATCTATGAATTTCGGACCATTGAATAATCAAGGTGGCGAACGTCGCCTGAATGTAGCCGTATCGCGTGCACGTTATGAAATGATTATCTTCTCAACCTTACGCTCCGAACAAATAGATTTGAAACGTACAAAGTCCAAAGGTGTGGAAGGCTTAAAGAGGTTCCTTGAATTTGCAGAACGCGGCACCTCACCTGTTCCGGCCATCCAACTACAGAACCTGCAACAAAGTAATCTTATTACTTTAATTGCACAGGAACTTACTCAGCGCGGTTATAAAGTGGACACTCTGGTAGGGCGGTCAAACTTTAAAGTAGATTTAGCGATTATCAATCCGTTGCAATCGGATACATATATTCTGGGGATATTGTGTGACGGCAGAAACTATTATGAAACCAAAACCACAAGGGACCGTGAAATAGTACAACCGAATGTTTTGCAGATGCTCCATTGGAATGTAATGCGTGTATGGTCCGTCGACTGGTTTGAACATAAGGAGAACGTCGTGGAGCGCATTATCAAAAAGCTGGAAGATTTTAAAAACACAAAAGTAGAAGAACAGCCTCCTCTTCCGATAGAGAATAATGTTCTGAAAACATTCAGTATAGAGAATGAGCCTGTTGTAGAGTTAGTGAACAATCGAGAAAGAGAGTATATATTTGCTGACTTGCCCGATATAGGCTACAGTACAGATATTGATACCGTAATGGCTTCCTCTTATCAGGTTAAAAAACAACTTCAACAAATAGTCAAGATTGAACAACCTATAACAAATACTCTGCTATATAAAAGGATATTACGAATTTGGAATCTAACAAGAGTTACCACCCGTTTACAGGTATTTATCGACAGTCTTCTTGAAGATGCATATAAAGACCCTTTATCGGGAGATACTATAATTTACTGGGAAGATGAAGAGAAAGCTAAAGACTGCGACTTTTACCGCATCAACTCCAAACGCGATATTCTGGATATTCCAATCCTAGAAGTAATGAGTGCTGCCCGCTATGCCATAGAGCAACAGATATCCATGCCGACTGAAGACCTGAAACGGCTGACTTCCCAACTTCTTGGTTTCAGTAGGAAAGGAACTAATCTAGATATGGTAACGGAACAGACTATACAATTGCTGATTGATAAAGGAATATTCAGCCACGCGAACGGAATGGTATCCATGAACAATTAGGATTCATGGATACTTTTTTCCGAAAGGGGAAACAGGATGAAAAAGAATGTCTACCTAATAGTCTTCGATAGTGGAATTTCCGAATATATCCTTTTTGATAATCTGCTTGTGCCCTTTATTGTCTTCAATAATGGTATTGCCAAAAATATCTTCTTTGATCGTTTTCTTATGGCCATTATTGTTTTCAATAGTAATATTTCCTAAAATGTCTTTTTTGATTGTAATCTTATCGCCATTATTACCTTCAATAATAATATTTCCCAGAATATCTTCTTTTATAGTTTTCTTATGACCGTTATTGTCTTCGATAATAGTATTTCCCAGAATATCTTTTTTAATCGTAATCTTATTTCCATTATCATCTTCAATAATCGTATTGCCTAAAATGTCTTTTTTGACTGTTTTCTTTTCTTGATTGACTATCGAATATTCGTAACTATCCTCGATAGAATTAACACTATAGCTCTTCGTTATATGGGGAGCTAAAACAAACTGAACTGTAAATAGGATACATAGAATCTTTTTCATGGCGTATTTCTTTTGGTTTGTAACAAAAGTAATATGGGAAAATGAGAACTAACTAGTGAATTCTATAATTATTGATAGGGAAAAACCTAAAATTAATACTTTTCATGTGCTACAATCGTATCGTTTTAGGCGGACTACAATCGGTCTACACTCGCACGATTTTCGACCCAAATGGCAGGGTAGCTAAGTTACTGAAGGTCAATAAACAACAAATGCCCCAAGTATTTCTACTCAGGGCATTTTGTTCGTTTTGAGGTTCCTGGCGAACCTCTTTTTCTTTATTTTCCTTATTTATTCAATAAAACACAAATTTTATAATACACTGATAAACAATAGATTATTTACAACTACAAGAAAATAGAATAAAATAAGATAAAGAAAAGGTGGGAACAAAGTGGGAACATATAAAACATTTATTGTATATTTGTTCCCACCTTATCATAGTAAGAATTCGAACTAAAATATAAAGCTATGGCAGTATCTTTTTTTATCCGAAACAAGAAGGCTAAGATAGCCACTCTATTTGCCCGTATCAGAAGCAAAGCTAAAGATATAGACATAAAAGCCTCAACCTTGCTAGAAGTTGATGTATTAGCGTGGGAAAAGTCCCAAGAATCAGCAATAAAAAGGAAAAGCTACAGGAATGACAAAAACAACAAAGATTTTTTTTGATAAACTGGACTTGATAGAGAAAACTCTAAATAACATTCTTGATTCAGATATAAACGTTACTAATGAGCTTGTGAATAAACGTATCTATGAAATAGTATACGCAGAACAGATAGCAGCAGAAAAAGAACGTGCCAAAGCTGAGGCTAAAGCATTGGAAGCAGAACAGGCTACTAACTTCAACGACTTCATAGCACAATTCATTCATGAATGCGAAACCGGAAAGCGGAAAAAGAAAGGAGGCACCACAAATATATCTTCTGGAACAATCAAAAGCTACAGAGGATTTCAGTCCCAGTTTAAAGCGTATCAGGAAACAAGGCTAAAAGTTATTGACTTTGATGATTTGACAATAGAGTTTTATAATGACTTCCGGTTATTCTTGACTGATAAAGAATATTCTCCAAACACTATTGCCCGCATGGTGAAGATATGCAAAATGATATGTTATGCAGCCGAGCAACTTAAACTAATGGATGCGGCAAACGTCCGGTTTGGGTTTGATGTCATTTACAAAGATGTCGATAATGTTTATTTGACAGAAGAACGAATACAGGAACTTTACGAGTACGATCTATCTAATCGTCCGGCATGGGAAAAAGTGAAGGACGTGTTTGTAGTCGGATGTCTAACAGGACAACGTGTAAGTGATTATAAGCGCATCAATTCAAAGATGATTGTAACTCTAACTGATGGGAACCGCTATATCAAACTAAAGCAGGAGAAGACCGGGAACATAGTGTATATCCCTTTAGATTACCGGGTAGATGCTATTCTTAATAAATACGAGGGTGAATTGCCAAAGGTTTACGACCAGAAAATAAACGACCACATTAAAGAAATTGGAGAGGCTTTAGGCTGGACGGAAATAGTAGAACTGGACGAACAACGGGGAGCAATGGAGTACACAGCAAAGAAAAGATTCTGTGACTTACTGAAAACTCACACATGCCGGAGAAGCCTTGCAACCAATATGCAAAAGGCTGGTGCATCCCTTAGTTCTATCATGGCGATAACCGGACATAGTAGCGAACAGCAGTTAAAGACATACCTTAAACTCGATGAATCAGAAAAGAGTATGCTTGCTGCAAAAGAGAGTTATTTCACGAAATTACGAATAGCGAAGTGAACGAATTGCTAACAAAAAAATGAAAACTTTATAACGATTACATAGTATGAAAAAAGTCTATGATTTTTTAGATAATGCAAGCCAAGCTGCAAATTGGTTCAGTAGATATTATCATTCCTCTTTAAATGAACAAAATGAATATGAGGAATCTTTTGGTTGGAAAAATTCTGACACATTTATTATAAGTGGTAACGATGGTAATCAAATAACCTTTAATGAAGCTTGCCAAGAGTTGATTAACTCTTATAAAAAAAATCGCATACAAATATGACTCTTATGAATATGCAGACAGTCTTTCTTTTATTGTAGAGGAGCAAATGCGAAGTTTAGACGAAATCCAAAGGAATGTCCTCATTTCAAGAATAATAAAAAGGTCCTCTAATTTGATTATAAATGGTTGGTGGACTATTAATTCTGCTTTTCAAATTAATACAGACACTATGGATACTGCAAACGATACAAATCAAATGTTTAAAGGCTTCGAAGCTGTAGGATTCTTTTTAGAAGGGGCTGATAGATTTTTATGTAACATAGGTGATTTATGTCAAGATTATCATATCAATGTTCAAGAAATGTGTTTGAATATATTCGATCATGTTTCTTCTGATATACTATATTTATCTGTTTTTGAGCCACGGTTTGGTACATCTATTATCGAGAGTAAAAAGGCGAAAAGTATAAACAAAAAGGGCGACTTTACTTTATATCGTAAAAAAGAAGCCATTATTGCTATGTTAGAGGCCTTAGGAGTAAAGCAAGACGGTACTGGAGCTATCCCTGATTCCCAAATAAAGAAATTCGTTTACTTCTTAACTGGAAATGGCACAATAGAAGATGATATAAGAAATACAGCTGTAGCAGATGTGTTTAAGCCGGGAAAAGATATCCGTAATAATGCAACAATCAATAAAGATTTAGATTTTGTTGCTGCAAGATTTGAAGATATTGGCTTATTCGAACTCTCACAAAAAATAAAAAACGGGAAAACTAAATAGCTACAACATGCGGGGGTATATTTGGGTGTACCCCCGCCCTCTAAACCGCATATAATTTTGCTCCATAATCAAAAACAAAAGGTTATGGAGCAATTTATTTCTACCCCTAATTCAATACTTATCCAAGGCACAACAATGAGTGACCTTGAAAGTATGTTGAGCCACTTACTTGATAAGAAGCTGGCTAATATTTCTACTCTCAAAGTTGAAGAAAATCCCAAAGACAGACTTTACAAACGTAAAGCAGCAGCAGAAAAACTACAAATTTCTCTTGTGACATTGGACAATTGGACTAAACTGGGTGTTATTAACGCTCGGAAGATCGGTTCACGTGTGTATTATACCGATAGCGATATTAATAACGCCTTGAGAAAGGTATCTAAAGGATAATACTATGGGAAAGTCAGATAGTCAATCAGTTCAGCAAGCTGCAATTATGAGCCTTTTTTCACCCTTCATAGATGAAATTGTAGATAGAGTTTCAGAAAGGGTATTGTCTGTAACTGCAAAGAAAGAACCTAAATTCTATACCCGTAAAGAAACAGCCGATTTGCTTCATGTTACCTTACCCACATTGGCAAGGCTTACCAAAGACGGTCTTATAGTTTCCAAGCGTGTAGGTAGCAGAATACTTTATGAAGCCGATGCTATCGATGAAGCAGTTAAGAAGCAAGTAATCTTTAAATATCGGAGGGCTTAGCATGGAAGAAAAAAAGAAAAAGGCAGCCTCAACGACTACCCCTTCCCTTAACCGATACGGCAAAGATAATGATTCCGCACGACTTATCCAATCAGTACGCAAACTTTTCTTATCCGGTGGCAAGTTTACCGCTAAAGACATAAATTCTTTGGCTGGGACGAATGATGCCCGAAAATTCATATCCGTTCTTCGTCATAAAGAAGGTTGGGAGATTGAGGATATCCGGTTATCTAATGGCTGTAAGCTCTATTGGTTGGCAGAGAAAGGAGGCTCTAATGAGTGATACTATAAAGCAAATAGTTGGTGAGTTTGAGAAGCCTGCCAATCAGAACGAGGGTTCCAACCGAAAGATAAGACGTGCATCCGACCTGATAAAACGAGGAGTGCAGGAAATACCAATGCTCTTTGCTCCTGTCTTTCCCCGTAAAGGTGTAGCCCTGTTTGCTGGAAGCTCTGACGCTGGAAAATCCATGCTATTGCGCAATATGGCAATCTCAGTATCAACAGGGCGTGATTTTCTGGGATGGAAATACAAAGGCGTTCACCGTTCTTGTATATTCGTTGCAACAGAAGATGATGAAGATGCTACTTCATACCTGCTTAGTAAGCATGAAAAAACCTACAGAGATGCGGTTGATGATTTACAGAATCTACGTTTTATGTTCAATTCCGAAAACATCGTTTCAGAACTTGACTATGAACTTTCCATCGAGCCTGCCGATCTTGTAATAGTTGATGCCTATTCGGATGTGTTTGACGGGAAAGAACAGAATAACGCAGCGCAAACGAGGACATTTATCAATAAATTCAAAGTTTTGGCTGAAAGGTATCAATGTTTGTTCCTCTTCCTCCACCATACAGGAAAGAGAACGGAAGACCTTGCACCATCAAAGAATAACTTTGTAGGTAGTCAGTCCCTTGAGGCTTCGGTCAGACTTGGCATAGAACTGCGTGTTGATAGGATGAATCCCGAACAACGCCACTTTTGCATAGTAAAAGGCAATTATTTGGGCAGCCAATATAAGCAATCTTCATTCGTGCTTAAAATGGATGAGAACTTTGTATTCACTGAGACCGGAGATAGAATAGCTTTTGATAGCTTGGCATTGAATCCCAATCAAGGCAAACCTCAATCAAAAGGCAAGTAACCATCCGATTTCACAGAGGAACAGCATTTGTCTTTCTTGAGAAGAGCCGCTTCTGAACCAGTATCAAAAAGAAAGCTGACCAGTGCCGTCATGGAAAGCTTTATAGTAAGCGATCAGCCTGCGAGAAAATTCATTGATTACTATGTCGAGGGTGAGTACCTGAAAATTCTGGAAGGTAAGCCGTATGATAAATATCAAATCAATGAGGGGCAATTACCCTTCTAAGGTGTGGTGTGGTACTCTACCACACTACCATACCACAGATAAGAGGGTGTGGTGTGGTAGTACCCCCTATAGGGGATGTACCATACCACACCACACCTCTTTTTATCATCTGAAAAAATCGACTTTATGAATGAATCAAAATATCACCTTCAAAAATATGCTGGCATGAGTACCCGGCACACGTGCCCTCAATGTGGACACAAGAAAGAGTTCACTCTTTATATTGATGAAAGAAATGTTCCTATTGACGAATCATGCGGACGTTGCAACCGGGAGCGTTGCGGTTATCACCTGACACCTTCGGAATATTTCAAGGCACACCCGACCGACAAACGAAATGAGTTTACCACATGGAAACAGCCGGAACCACCTAAAGCAATTCCTGTATCTTATCTGCCTTCTTCGTTGTTGGGCACAGATACACACCGAGACAGAAACAATCTATTCCGGTTCATGGATAAAGAGTTTGGAAGGGCTGAGGCAAACCATGTCTTTGATGCTTATCGTGTGGGAACATCCCGCCATTGGAAAAATAACGATGGGCTGGCAACTATCTTTCCTCAGATTGACGATAAAGGTCGGCTATGTCAATTGAAAGTAATGGCGTATAATCCTTTCACCGGAAAACGAATGAAGAAACAGGATCAGGCGGAATTATGGAGTGATAAGGCTCAAAAGTACATTCCCGACATTCGACCAATGGATAAAATTTGGTTTGCCGGAAAAACCCTCCTCAGAAACTATGAGGCCAACCTGCAGCAAACATTCTTCGGTTGCCATCTGATAAAAGCCTCATCCCGGATAGGAATTGTAGAAAGTGAGAAATCATCCTTGATATGCTCTATCTTAATGCCTGAAATCACATGGATAGCAACGGGCGGTTGCAACGGGTGCAAATGGACTGAACCAGCCGTTTTTAAACCGTTATCTGGCAAAAGAGTAGTTTTATACCCCGATGCTGGGATGTTGGCAAAATGGGAAGAAAAAGCGGCAATCTTGCGGAACAATGGAGTAGATGTAACCGTAAGTCGGGCGTGCGAAGGTTTGCCGGACAACTGGGATGTTGCCGATGTACTTCTCAGGGAGCGACACACACAAAAGGGAATGACGATAGGTGAAGTTATGGCTTTTGCAAAGGAAATAGGAGTTTCAAACCGAATAACTTATAATATCTGACTTATGATAACAGAAACCATATACGGCCAGATAGTCGCCAAAGCTAATCATTATCAAGCCGTGCCGGGAAAGAACGGTACAAAACGGATTATCAAAGATGAAGTGATCCGAGCTTATGAACGTTCTTTCATTGCCCAATGCAAAACATACCGGGATAGACGTATTTCAAGCCGTTTCCGTCTGTTTGTTAAGGTCTGACATAGTTCGCCCCGCTTTGATCTGGATAATAGCCTAAAAACGCTCTTAGACTGTCTCCAATCAGTGAACGCCATTACTGACGATAATCTTTGCTTTCAGATTGAAGCTGAGAAACACGTCGACAAGTACCATCCCCGGATTGAGTTTGCCATATTGGAGGTGAACGAACAGAAAAACATATTCAGCCCCAAATAAAGTGAACCAAATCATTTTTACCTGTGAGATGAGTAAGAGTATCAAAAAGAATAGATTATCATTTTCGTTCAGCTTAAAATGAGCGAGAGCAACATTTAAAAGTTATGGAAGTAATTAAAGAATTAAAGAAAGAGTTCATTAAGAACAAAGAGCGATTTGTCCAAATCGGATATAATCCCCAAACTGAGGTTTACTTATACAAGCGTATATTTCCAAGAGGAGCAATCGTTTATGAAGTGTTCAAACGCAAGATAAACAAACGGTTTAACTGTATTAGCTATCCCGGTGACAATGCCTTTGGTTATTGGGCTTTGACATTCCCAAAATATGAGCAAGCAATATATTATTTAGATAATGGGGCTATAAAACCCTCGTAGGCTAATTTTAAAAAGAACCATTCAAGCAAAGACGCATCAAGCGAGGAAAGGTATTATCGGATAGGCGTTTGTCTAACCGTTGCAAAAGAATTAGATAACAAATAAATCATTAACAATTAAAATTTTAAAGTTATGAAACAGCAAGAATTTTTCGGAGTTAAAAAGAACAGTGATAAACACCTCTATGTGAGAAGAAGCGATAACAACGAGGTTCTCATTACCAGAACGCAGAACGAGCAAGTTATAGAGGAAACGGACACTATACATCTCGATTATGATGAGGCAAGAAAGTTGGGTATCCAACTACTCAAATTAGCGAGTGCCCCACTTCCTGAATCGGGAATTGAAATCAAAGCGAACCACTTGGCAGACAGTATTACGATATATCAAGGAGTTAACCCAGATGAAACCTTGGCCAACATTGCTTGCATTACTATTGATGAAAGCGATGAAGCTAAACAAGTACGTGAGGATAGCGGATTGGAACCAAGATTTTCCATTGAAGGGGAACCATTGGAGAAACTCATCTCCGCGTTAGCAAAGATTGTATAACTCAATTCCGGGTAGGTCTGCTTCGGATGATCTACCCGGTAAATGTAAAACAATGTAATTTTCATAATATGGGACAAAGTTTAAAACGATGATAAGTTCGAAGAGGGTTAGGTTTATAGATATTGCGCATGCAATGAATGTGCACACCTTCATCATTTGGGAGTTTATTCGCCGATACGGGCACAAACAGGACGTGCGTAAAGACAAGTACGGTCAGGGTGACGTAAGTGCCGCAGAGTGCCACAAATGGATTAATAAGCTGTATAAGTACATACGTAAACAGGGCTTCACGTATAAGCAGGATATCAATAAAAGTCAGTACCTGTTTAGGGATATGAGGAAGTATACCGAGGAGAAGCAGAATGAACGGGACGTACCCCGGGAATATTCGGTAGACAAAGATGGTAATATCATCCGTTATTCTTGGCTGGGCGCATCAAAGACTTTCGGGCATGTATGGAAATGGAACACGGTAACAGGTGGATGGGCTTTTGTTGAAACAACACTACTCAGGGAATATACTTCTCGTTGCGCCAGTCGGTTAGATGAGGACGTAACTTTGAGTTACCCCATCCAAGATTCAGATTGCGATTTTTGAGATGTATGTGCGCGTTCCATAACCAAAACCGCGCGCGCATTCGCTGTCATTGATACAGTAGTTGATATGACAACATAAAATTTGAATTGCGCCCGGTTGTCCGTGATGGGTAGCCGGGCGTTCTTGTCTTTATTAATCTACTTTGATATTGATATTCTTTCCACAATGCGGACAAAGCAACCATCAATTACTCAGGTTCATAACCCTCATAATAGTAAGATTGAGTAATACCCTTGAATATTACTTCCCTATCATCTATCTGGTCGGTAAGTGCTTGATTCAACAAAGTACGTAATTCCAAATCATTGATAGGACTACGTTCCATCGCTTGCAAATACAGGTGCTTATCTACATTGCGCCAATCAATAACTTTTGATAGGTTCTTCTTTAATATCATATCCAGCCAAATACGCATAGTTCGTCCGTTACCTTCCATGAAAGGATGAGCTATATTTGCCTCAACATACTTCGCTACTATTTCATCGAATGTCGTTTCGGGCATTTTTTCTATTACTGGTAGTATAACATCAAGATACATACTATTAGCAAAGCGGAAGTTGCCCTTTGCTATATTCAACGTGCGCACCTTCCCGGCAAACTTATACAACCCGTCAAACAGGTAGCGATGTATATCACAAAGTCCTTTCACAGTTCCCACCTCGATACGGTCTATATCTCCAGTCTCAAACAAAGCATGAGCTTTTACAAGGCTCAACTTATCAATTTCATTTGTATTCATACTCACTCAGCTTTTAATGTTATTGACTTACCACAGTGAGGACAGGTAAGAGATAGACTATCGCTCTTTGATTGTACTTCTTCCGGTGAGACAAAGAGTTGCCACATGGGAACATCCAAAGCAAAAGCAATCTTTTCAAGTGTGGATGTAGTTAATGAATCAGCCGAAACCATTTGCTTAACAGCAGATAGACTCACATTCATTTCGTCTGCTAACATTTGCTGAGTAAAGCCTTTTTCTTTTAATACTTCTTTTATTCTCATACTCCATTTATTATTATTTATTGCAAAGTTAACCTAATACACAAAAGGTATAGTATTTACTATCTTAATTAATCTTAATAGGGTAGCATTTTCTATTCATTTAGTTTTCAAAGAACAGAATTTACTATACCTTTGTGCCATCAAAGTTAAACTAAAAAACAACAACGATATGAAACAGTATGATTTGAGTAAGATTATGAAGAGAGCACACCAGTTGTATAACAACGCCCATGCTAAATACCCGACCTTTTCAGAAGCCCTCAAAAAGAGTTGGAAGATGGCTAAGTTTGACGCTATGATAACAGCCAGTCGCCCGGCACTGGAAGCAGAAGCCAAAGCAAAGGAAGAAGCAGAACAGGAGCGTAAAGAACAAGCCGCTATTCAATCAATCCTTTTTAATGCACAGTTGGAAGCCGACCGTATCAAACGTAAAGCAGAAGCTAAAGCACAGCTTATGAGAGAAGAAATAGCAGCACGCAAAGAGAGCATTTCTTATAGTGAGTATCAAGACAGATTAAGCCGTGCAATGGGCTACGGACGTGGATGTTATTGCGGAGACTGATTATTAACCCGGTGCCCCCAATCAAAACGGGGTCACCACAAAAGAAAGATATAAATAATGTATTTTCCATTAGAGATTAACGAACAGTTGGCAAATGCCATGAGAGCAGCAGCCGAAGCAAAAGCCGAAATAGGCATTTTCAAGAAACAAGAAGAAACGAGAAGTGAGAAACGTGTATGCCTTGAACCAGTTGAAGAATTAGGCGATATTTTGTGCGATGTAATGCGCCGGATCGCAAGTTTAACAAGTAGCGTTATATCTGCTTGTGCTATTGATGAATGTAATAAAGAGATTATGAACCGCCTAAACCTTGAAAGTAATGAAAACTGATTTATTAGCGTTTGAGGTTACAGGCAATAGCATGGATAACGGCACACGGTACAGCTTTGAAGAAGGTGACATATTAATTGTCCAGCTTTTTGATATTAACGACTTTAGAAATAGCATAAACAATGATTTAAATAGCTTTTGGGTAATTGAGGTTGAGCAAGGGATTTTGTTTAGGCAGATAGTTGAGTATGACAATGATACGGTAAAATGCCATTCTCTAAACACTAACGGGCAATATCCAGATGTTTTTATTAAAGTAGAAGATATAACAAAAGTGTACAGAGTTGTACAGGTGCAATACAAACCAATAAACGCAGGAGGGGTTTGATGAGAGGAAAACAAGCGAAAAACCATTTATCAAAGGTGAAGTAGTAGTTAGCCTGCAAGTAAAGAGAGGGGTTTCTATTTCGGGAACTCCTCTTCTGTTAGTGAAAAGCAAAGTGCACATCGGTGAAAATTAGTTCATCCCTTCAACAAATGACACTTAACGTAAAAGTATATTTAGATTGGTAATCAATGAGATGCAAAATTACAGTGAGGAAGCGCCTCTGAGGTTACCCTAAGTATTATTCAAAACAACGGCAAGATTAGGGCAAGGGCGTGTGCTGTTAATCCGTAAAATCTACGGTTTTAAATCACCTGATTTCAGGAAACTGAATTAAGGGAAATTTCCCCTAAAATTGGTAATCAGACAGTTACAATACTGACACGATTTTTTAGTATAGTATAAATATACTATTAAGATACTTCAAAAAGGTGGGAACAAAGTGGGAACATTTTCGATTAAGAGCAAAGAAAAACCCTCTCAGAAATCATCTGAAAGGGCTCATTGAGGTTCCTGGCGGATTCGAACCGCCGTACACGGTTTTGCAGACCGCTGACTAAGCCACTCATCCAAGGAACCAGTCTTTTCTCATTTGCGGTTGCAAAGGTAGTACATTTTTTGAAAATTCCAACTATCCGCAGCAATTTTTCTTCTTTTCTTTTTTCGTCGCACTACACTCTGCACGCTTCTCATCCATCAATCGCTTTAAGTCACAACCGGTTACGCAATTTGCACATGGATTACCATTTTCTTTTGTCCGGCGGGAAAAAACATAAATTCCCCATCCGATCCGGACAATACAAAACAGTAACAGGATTGCAACTACCCATTGTTGCCAATTCATCATACAAATAATCCTCCTATTCTATAAATGGCAAATGCCATTACCCACGCAAGCAGCGTGGTATACACTGCCGTAAATAATGCCCATTTCCAGCTACCGGATTCTTGCTTGATTGCTACAATCGTAGCTATACATGGGAAATAGATCAATACAAACACCATATAACAGAAAGCTACCAACGGTGTAATCGGAATACGTTCGGCAAGACTTACAGCATCCGCTTCAGCGTCATTCGTATAAAGCACACCCAATGTACTTACCACTAATTCCTTAGCGCCCACACCTGAAAGTATACCGATACCAAGTTTCCAGTCAAAGTCCAAAGGTGCAATCACCGGCTCCATAGCCTTTCCTATCTGTCCGATGTAGGAATTCTCCTGCTGTTCGGCAACCGTTTCATACGCATCATGGTCAGGATAATATCCCAATGCCCATATTACGATGGAAGCTATCATTATAATACCTCCCATTTTACGAAGATATTGTGCACCCTTCTCCCACATGTGACGGAAAATAGCTTTTGCTGTCGGTAAACGATAAGGCGGAAGCTCCATTACGAACGGAGTATCATCCCCCTTCACAAGGAAACGGCTGAATAAACGCGCCAGCAATACCGCCAACAAGATACCTATTGAATATATTAATAACAGTATCAAACTACCATTGTTCGGAAAAAATGCACCTACCAGCAACAAATAAATAGGCAGGCGGGCACTACATGACATCAACGGATTGACGAGCATGGTAATAAGTCGGCTTTTACGGTTCTCAATAGTGCGCGAAGCCATAATAGCAGGTACATTACATCCGAAGCCCATAATCAGAGGAATGAAGGATTTACCATGCAACCCCATCTTATGCATAATCTTATCCATGATAAATGCAGCACGCGCCATATAACCGGAGTCTTCCATCAACGATATACAAAAATAAAGAATAAGAATGTTCGGCAGGAAGACAATCACACCACCAACACCACCTACAATACCATCTACCAATAGATCTTTCAACGGTCCGTCCGCCATATTGGCATGTATAAAGTTACCGAGGGTTTCTACCAGCCATTCGATACCCATCATCGGGTATTCGCCAAGCACGAACGTCCCTTCGAACATGAGATACATGAACAGGAAGAAAATGGGGAATCCCCACACACGATGTGTTACAATGGAATCTATCACGCGTGTAGTATGCTCTTTATCCAAGTGATTATCCACAAAGGTTTCTTTCAGTGCACCGGATATAAAACCATATTTTGCATCGGTGATAGCCTGATCGCAATCCTCATTCAGCACGTCTCGGATACGGCGGCTTTCTTGATCACGGACATCTATGATTTCTTTGCCGTTGGGTAAAGTTTTAATCAGCGTTTCCAAATCCGTATCATTCTCCAGAAGCTTGATGGCAAGAAAGCGGGTGGAATACTTATGACGGATACCCTCATTCTCACTAATCACCCGCTTCACCTCTTCAATGCTGCGTTCCAGTTCAGGACCGTGGTTAATGTGAATATGACGATAGAATCCATGATGACGTACTTCTTCTTCTTTATGAGCCCCACCGGTATAGCCGGGCACATACTCCCGATGCCATTCACGCAGGTCATTCAACACTTCTGCACGTACCTTGCCTTTCTGATCGAGGAAGTCGGCACCTTCGTAAATACTGATAACAACGTGAAAAAGATCTTCGATGCCTTTGCCCGTACGCGAAACGGTAGGAACCATAGGAACACCAAAGAGTTCACTCAGTTTCATGTAATCCAGCGTGTTGCCGCTGGCTTCCAGTTCATCGTACATATTGAGAGCCATCACCATACGCACGTTCATGTCAATCAACTGGGTAGTGAGGTACAGATTACGTTCCAGATTGGACGAATCTACCACATTGATAACAATGTCCGGTGTTTCATCAATAATATGATGACGGACATACATTTCTTCAGGACTATATGCTGATAGCGAATATGTACCGGGCAAATCGACTATGCGGAAATGATAACCTTGAAAATTAAAGTAGCCTTCCTTGGCATCCACTGTAACCCCGCTGTAGTTACCAACGTGTTCGTGTGAACCGGAAGCAATATTAAACAGAGAAGTTTTCCCACAGTTTGGATTACCCACTAATGCAACATTAATGGTACGACGTTTACCGAGAGCGATACGTTTCAGTTCTTCTTCACCCGGATAAATATCTTCACTCATTCCCGGATGATAATTCGGTTTTGTCACTTGCTCTTTCGCCTCATGTTCGCTGAGTATTTCAATCATCCCTGCCTCCTGTCGGCGCAAAGAGATTTCATACCCCATTACTTTGTATTTTATTGGATCTTTCAGTGGGGCATTCAACAAAACCTCTACAGT
>Ga0192239_1040_pt1 | contig 48791 bp, 38 predicted proteins | sample Koala_Koa27_G3_FD_131231 | JGI IMG/M metagenome (GOLD analysis project Ga0192239, IMG submission 131231) | Enriched cells from koala feces incubated with labeled cellulose particles, San Francisco Zoo, California, United States - Koala_Koa2-7_G3 ... | reverse complement strand
AAAGAAGAATTCGTGCAAACCATGCGTGCCGGCAACCCCATGCTGAACCAACTATCCATTCAGCAGAGTATCGCCAAGCAGCAGCTACGGATAGACCAAAGCGGTTATCTGCCGGACATTGCCTTGTTCGGTAAACAAACACTATATGCCCACGGCATACAAAGTAACCTTGTTCCGCGTACAATGGTTGGCGTAGGCTTTACCTGGAATCTTTTCGACGGGCTGGCACGTGAGAAACGCATCCGCCAGTCACGAATTACCGAGCAAACTCTTGCATTGGGCAAAGATAAAGCACAGGATGACCTTTCAGTAGGTATAGATAAACTGTACACCGGATTACAAAAAGCCCAGGACAACGTACGTGCACTGAACTCAACCATTGCCCTGAGTGAAGAACTTGTACGTATCCGCAAGAAATCCTTTGCAGAAGGTATGGCAACCAGTACCGAGGTAGTGGATGCCGAGACCATGCTTGCTACCGTTAAAGTAGCCCGTCTGGCCGCTTATTACGAATACGATGTAACACTCATGAATCTACTGGCTCTCTGTGGTACACCGGAACAATTCGGAAAATATTCATTAAGAGTTGACGAGGGGGGAAGTTGACAAGGGGACAAGGACCATGCGGTATAATAGCGCAGCTATATATTGCGTAGTCCCTCGTCCCCTTGTCAACTTGTCCCCTTGTCAACTATAAATTTATAACAATATGGAGCTATCAAAAAAAAAAGCATCAGCACCGCATTTGTCATCATATTGACAATCACCATACTTGCCTCTATCCTGGGAATGGTCCTTATGAGTCATCAGCCCCTCGTTCTTCAGGGACAAATAGAAACCACGGAAATCCGTATCAGTGGCAAATTACCGGGACGAGTAGATTCATTTCTTGTCCGTGAAGGAGATTGGGTAAAGGCAGGCGATACACTTGTCGTCATCAACAGTCCGACGATAGAAGCCAAATACCGGCAAGTAAATGCCCTCGAGCAAGTAGCCCAGGAACAGAACAAAAAAATCGACGCCGGTACACGCCGACAGATCATTGCCACCGCCCAGCAGCTCTGGAACAAAACCAAGAGTGACCTGACCCTGGCACAAACAACTTACGGGCGCATCCTAACACTTTATAAAGACAGTATCGTCACCTCCCAACGGAAAGACGAAGTAGAGGCCATGTACCGTGCCGCACAAGCTGCCGAACGCGCCGCTTACGAACAATACCAGATGGCAGTAGACGGAGCACAAAGCGAAGACCGCGCATCGGCACGCAGCATGGTAGATGCTGCACGCAGTACAGTAGATGAAGTATCCGCCCTCCTTGTCGATGCACGTCTGACAGCACCGGAGGCGGGACAGATTTCAACTATATTTCCCAAGCGTGGAGAGCTTGTTGCACCAGGCACACCTATCATGAACCTTGTCGTTATGAATGACGCTCATGTTGTACTCAATGTACGCGAAGACCTGATGCCACTGTTCAAGATGGACGGTATATTCCACGCAGATGTCCCTGCCATCGGCCGGAAGAACGTAGAATTCCGTACTTATTATATCAGTCCGCTGGGTAGCTTCGCCACCTGGAAATCAACCAAACAGACGGGAAGCTATGATATGCAGACCTTTGAAATACATGCCCGTCCCACGCAAACAGTAGAAGGATTGCGTCCGGGAATGTCAGTACTGCTTACTATTAATGATTAACCGATAATCTGTGTGAATGATGAAAAGTCCGTTATACAATGTACTCCACCGCGAACTTCGCCGTATGACCTCCCGCAGGTTATACCTCGGCGTATGCCTCGTACTGCCCCTATTCTGCTTATTCTTCATGGCAACCATTTTCGGTAGCGGACAAATGGAGAACATTCCTATTGGCATCGTCGATCAGGACAATACTGCCACATCCCGGCAAATCGCACGAAATATATCTGCCGTACCTACTTTCAGCGTCACACGGCATTTTACCGACGAAGCCGCCGCCCGGCAAGCCGTGCAACGCAAAGAAATATATGGTTACCTGTCTATTCCTACCGGCTTTGAACAGCATGCTACAACAGGAATGGATGCCACGCTTTCTTACTACTACCATTATGCTCTCCTCTCCGTGGGTAGCGAGTTGATGGCAGCTTTCGAAACCGCACTGGCACCTGTCGCTCTCTCTCCCATTGCCATGGAAGCTATATCTTTAGGACTCAACCAGGAACAGATAACCACATTCCTCCTACCTGTACAAGCCAGTATGCATCCTCTGTATAATCCCGACCTGGATTATTCTGTTTATCTGAGCCAACCTTTTTTCTATGTCCTGTTCCAGATACTTATTCTGTTGATGACAGTATATGCCATTGGCAGCGAAATCAAGTTCAATACAGCACAGGAATGGCTGACCACAGCACGAGGGAATATTCTGACTGCCGTCATCGGTAAACTATTGCCTTATACATTCATCTTCTCAGTAATCGGTATATTGGCAAACTATATCCTTTATGGAGTAGTACACATTCCTTTCCACGGTAGCCTGCTGATGATGAACCTCATGACACTGATCTTTATCATCGCCACGCAAGCACTCGCAGTGTTTATATTTTCCATCTTCCCACGGATAGCATACATTATCAGTATCGTATCCATGATCGGTTCATTAGGCGCTACTCTTTCGGGTGTCACCTTCCCCGTAACAAGTATGTATCCTCCGGTACACGCAGCATCCTATCTGTTTCCCGTCCGGCACTTCACTGAAATCTCACAGTCGATGATTTATTTCGACTCAGGTTTTGGGTATTACTGGCAATCAACAGCTATACTTCTGCTTTTTCCACTACTGGCATTATTGATACTGCCGAGATTGAGGCACTGGATTTTGAAAGATACAGTAGAAGAAGATTCAGCCCCTATCCACAGTACGGCATATTCCCCCTCAATAGCCACTATCATTTTCAGGGAATGGCGTGCCATCAGCACCAATGCAGCAATCCTCCTGGTATTAATAGGCGGAATCTTTGCTTACGGTCTTCTCTATAACCTGATGTATGCTCCCAACCTTGTACGGAAAACTCCGGTTGCAGTTGTCGACAATTCTCATTCGGCTCTCAGCCGCGAATATATCCGGTTACTCAATGCCACTCCACAGGCCTCAGTCTACGCACTGACACCCAATTATCTTGAAGCAAAAGAGTGGCTGAAGCAGAGCAAAGTAGACGGTATTCTATATCTTCCTGCCGATTTCGACGCCCGTGTCGGCCGTGGAGAACAATCGGTCTTTAGTGTTTACGCCGCAACGGATGCTTTCCTGAATTTCAAGAATCTGCAAGAGGCTTCTTCCCGCATGATGCTTGCCGTAAACGATGCACATCGTGCAGAGGGTGCCGTATTCTTGCCACCACAGGGATTACTGGCAGTAGCCTCATCCGTACCTGTCAATGTGTCGGGTACAGCCTTATATAATTATACCGAAGGATATGGTTCATATCTTATTCCGGCAGTTATGATTATCATTATTTTTCAGACTTTATTGATGGTGATAGGAATGGTGACGGGAGAAGAGGCAGAACGAAACAGACACCCTATCTTCAAGAAACAATCTCAGCTCAATACGAATCTTACCTGGCGCCAAGCGTTATATAATGTTTCCGGAAGAACCTTCGTTTACGTTATGCTTTATTTCATCTTTGTCTTATTCTTATTAGGCTTACTCCCCCATTTTTTCAGTATCCCTAATATTGGAAACGGCAGAGACATTATCACAATGATGATTCCCTTCCTGATAGGAACAAGTTTCTTCGGACTGGCTGCATCACGTTACTTCACAGACTCAGAAGCACCTCTACTGATGATCGCCTTCTTCTCCGTAGGCTATATCTTCCTGTCCGGCGTCTCTTATCCGCTCGAACTGATGCCATGGTATTGGCAGGCAGCACACTACGTAGTTCCGGCAGCACCTGCCGTGCTTGCCTTCGTCAAACTGAATTCAATGGGAGGAGATATGGTAGATATCCGTCCGGAAATGATAACCCTGTGGGTACAAGTGGTAGTGTACTTCTTGTTGAGTTTATGGGTATTCAAGAATAAGCATTATCGCTTTCGTTTATAAGCAAATGATTGCCACCGTTCCTCATCCCATCCCTGGCGTTGCATTTCCATACGGGCCATGACAAAGAACAGGTCGGAAAGTCGATTGATAAAACGCAATATATCTTCCGGTACAGGATCTTCCCGATTCAGCGTCCAAAGCCTACGTTCGGCACGACGGGCTACGGCACGGGCAAACTGTAATTGAGCCGACACCTGTGTTCCACCCGGTAGCAGGAAATAGCCGTTATCTTCAAGCTGAAACATCATTGCGTCCATAGCCTGTTCGCACTGCACTATCATTTCCACAGCATGAAGTTCGTTGGGATTACCACTACCCGGTCTCTCCGGATCTGCATCCTGTAAACCGGAAGGGGTTGCAACATGGCTCATCACCACCATCAACTCACGTTGTATATCATGGAGTAATTCCTGCCATGCATCTTTCATCGGAAGCAACGACCTGACAATTCCTATCACCGTATTCAGTTCATCAATGCAACCATTGGCTTCAATACGGATATCATCTTTCGGAACACGCTCTCCACCGTGGATGCCTGTCATTCCTTTATCTCCTGTTTTAGTATAAATCCTTCTCATAAATTACAGGTATATCTTACATTATTTCACTCTCCCGGAACTTGTTCGAATAATGACCAAATTCCCGTTTCTCCCCAATACAAATGCGTATAACTCGCTATTAGTTTTTTATAACAAAACACGGCCGTATTCACGGGGTGTCCTTTAGCATTATAAACTTGTACAGCCGAAGCAAGCTTCTCATCCTGCTCAATGATCCGCGAATAATGAAACTCATGTCCACGCAGTTTCACCCCACGAAAATCAAAGCTTCTATACCCCATTGCCAAACGCATATCATCCTTGCAAGCGGAAACTTTCATAGGTAATGCGTCTACCATTTTGAAAGCTGTATAGGGATCTTTGCACATCACCAGTTCCGAAGCCAGATACATCATACCGCCACATTCAGCAATTGTTTTTCCTCCCCGCTCAATATGAGCCTTGACTGAATCTATTACACGGGGGGCTGCACTCAATTGAAGCGCACGATTTTCCGGATAACCTCCGGGCAGATAGAGCAAATCCACATTATCCGGTACTACCGCACTGTTATCTTCCGGATCGAAGAAAGTAACCGTACCAAACTGATTCAGGTAATCAAGATGTTCAGCATAGATAAAGGAGAAACTTTCCTTATTGCGTGCCACCCATATATTTCCGGATAGAGAGACATTCTTTTTGACTTCTGTGGTGACATCCACCTCCCGGCGTGTGATCTGCAACAATAGATCAAGATTCAATTGTGCATCTAGCTGCTTCAGCAGTGTTTCAGTGATACCATCTTCATCTTTACGACTGAAATCCAGCCCCAAATGCCTGCTTTCCTCTTTCAATGCATCGAATTTCCGCAAGCAACCCAAACAAGACACATTCAGATCATCGCAAATCTCACGCAACATTTCCTCATGACGGTCGCTCCCTGCCTGATTGAAGATAACGCCTGCGACTTCCACTTGCGGATCAAAATCCAAATAACCTTTAATCATGGCGGCCAGTGAATAAGCGGCCGATTTAGCATTTACCACCAACACAACAGGAAGATTCAAAATCTTTGCAATCTCTGCCGATGAACCTTTACTACGGTCGTATCCGTCGAACATACCCATCATACCTTCTACGATACAGATATCCGCATCTTTGGCATGTGCAGCATACACTTCACGCATATGTTGTTCGGAAGCCATAAAAGGGTCCAGATTGTAAGACGGAATTCCGCAAGCTTTTTCATGATACTTCGTGTCGATATAATCCGGCCCGCACTTATAGGGCTGTACACGTAGTTTTTTCTGCGTCAATAACGTCATCAACAATCGGCTGACAGTGGTTTTTCCAGTACCCGAAGTAGGCGCCGCTATCAGAAATTGGGGAATATTTCTTATCATGCATACTTGAGTTAACGAGTTAACAAGTTAACAAGCTACAAGGGCAAAAGCCTTGTCAACTCGTATCTGAAATCCTTGTCAACTAAATTTCTTTCCCGCAAAGGTAGTATATATTCCCTAAAACTCTTACCTTAGCTGCCCAAATAAAAGTAAATTACTATGATTACTGAAGAACTCAAGAAATTATATTGTACGTATACCGGACACGAACCGGAAGCTATTGAAGAACTTCCTTCATCCGGCTCCAACCGTCGTTACTTCCGCCTTACAGGCATACCTACCCTTATCGGTGTCAGCGGAACTTCCCTCGAAGAGAATCAGGCTTTCCTCTATATGGCAGACCACTTCCGCAAGAAAGGACTGCCCGTGCCACAAGTCGTAGCAAAGAGTGATAACGATGCATTTTATCTGCAGGAAGACCTGGGAGACACTCTCCTGTTCAATGCCATCGAAAAAGGGCGTAAGACCAGTGTTTTTGATGAAGAAGAAAAGCAGCTTCTGCGCAAGACAATGCGCCTGTTGCCTGCCATACAGTTCTCCGGTGCAGACGGAATGGATTTCTCATACTGTTACCCACAGTCGGAATTCAACAGTCGCAGCATCTTATGGGACTTGAATTACTTTAAATATTGTTTCCTGAAAGCTACCGGAATGGAGTTTCAGGAAGACCGCTTGGAAGATGATTTCCAGAAGATGGCGGACGTATTGATGCGCAGTAGTTCGGCTACATTCATGTATCGTGATTTCCAGAGTCGGAACGTTATGATTAAAGAAGGTGAACCATGGCTCATCGACTTCCAAGGCGGACGTAAAGGTCCGGTTTATTATGATGTAGCTTCCTTCCTGTGGCAAGCCAAGGCCAATTATCCCGAGAGCCTTCGCAAAGAACTTTTAAAGGAATACTTGGACTCTCTGTGTAAATATCAGCCTGTAGACGAGAAATACTTCTATGCCCAATTACGTCATTTCGTATTGTTCCGTACCATGCAAGTGCTGGGTGCTTATGGCTTCCGTGGCTATTTCGAGAAGAAACCTCATTTCATCCAAAGCGTCCCCTTCGCTATTGAAAACCTGCGACAGCTATTGCAGGAACCCTATCCCGAATATCCGTACCTCTGTCATGTGCTGAAAGAACTTACTGAGCTGAAACAATTTACTGACGACCTCCAGAAGCGCCGCCTTGTAGTAAAAGTCACCAGTTTTGCACATAAAAAGGGGATCCCTGAGGATTCAAGCGGCAACGGTGGTGGCTTTGTATTCGACTGCCGTGCCGTAAACAACCCCGGTAAGTACGACCGTTATAAACCCTTCACCGGACTGGATGAACCTGTTATCCGCTTTCTGGAAGACGATGGAGAAATAACCACGTTCCTCGAACATGTATACGGTCTGGTAGATGCTTCCGTGAAACGATATATGGAACGTGGATTTACAAACCTTTCCATTTGTTTCGGATGCACAGGCGGACAACACCGCTCGGTTTATTCAGCACAGCACTTGGCAGAACATCTGAACCAGAAATTCGGAGTACAGGTAAATCTGATGCACAGGGAACAGAATATTGAACAGACTTTTAAAGCGAAAAACTAAAGAATAGTAGTCTATTTTTCCTCATTCCTACTGTTCCGTTTCCTGTCAAGTCCGTACCTGCTCCGTATCTATACAGACGGACTTGGTACGGCCCAGACAGGGACTTGATACGGAGCAGATAGGTAGAGGATAAGAATATTGGTCTAAACTTCCGATAATTCAAGAAATAAAAAGAATGAAAGCAATGATATTTGCCGCAGGCCTCGGCACCCGCCTGCGCCCACTGACAGACAATATGCCCAAGGCACTTGTCACCGTAGCAGGCAAAACGATGCTGGAGCGTGTCATCTTAAAACTAAAAGATGCCGGCTTCCATGATATCACCATAAACATCCACCATTTTGGAAGTCAGATTATAGACTTCCTTCGTGCAAACCAGAACTTCGGTGTGGATATTCATATCAGTGACGAACGGGGTGAACTGCTGGATACCGGTGGTGGTATCAAAAAAGCCCGTCCTCTGCTGGAGAGCAACGAGCCTTTTCTTATACATAATGCCGATATCCTGACAGACCTGGATCTCAATGCTTTCTACCACCACCATCTGGAAAGTGATGCAGATACCACTCTGCTCACTAATCACCGGAAAACATCCCGTTATCTATTGATGAATCAGGACAATCGTCTTTGTGGTTGGACAAATCTTTCTACAGGCGAAGTACTCCCCAAAGAACTCGATTATCCCAGCGATCATTATCAGTTGCAAGCCTTTGGTTGCGTCCATGTTCTTTCTCCCTCTATTTTCCGCTATATGGAAGATGAACGCTGGACAGGGAAATTTTCCATTATTCCATTTTATGTAGATATCTGCCCGAAAGCACGCATTCAAGGATTTCCGATAGACAGCGAAAACTGGTTTGATGTGGGCAAGCCAGAGACACTTGCAAAGGCAGAAGCCTATTATGCGTCTTTATAAAACAGGTTTCATCTTCACCAACTGCCCCTGAGCATCAAATAAGTATTCGTAGTTGAAGGAACCGTAAATACGATATTTCCAGCGGGCACTTTTCTCAAAACGGCGACTGTCATCCAGGATGGTCGCCTGATAGTCGGTCTCCAGTTCATGAATGAACTCTTTAGATTCCGGGTCCGGGTATCTATAAGCGGGGACAATAATACGTATATCAGGATATTGCTCTCGCAGATTTTTGATTTCTGTACGGACAGCAACTTTTTCATTGGGCTTCAGAAAAAAGAGTAAACACACAGGATGTCCCTGCCCTGCAATGTCCGAAAAGAGCAAACTGTCTTTCTCTGCATACTCCACTTGTTCGAAGTCAATAAAATGATCTCCCGGCTTCAGGCTACGGGTAGCATCCAGCATCCGTTTCAGTCCTATCAATACAGATGTACTGTCGCGCATTTGTGAAGGAGCTTTCTGATACAATGTCTCCAGTTCATCCGGATAGATCGCTGCCCAACGATCAAACACCATCCATCCTATTGCGTTCCGGGCATTGTCAAATACAAATTGCCGCGTAGCTTCCAGCGGAAAATCATCTTCATGCCAAAGTTTCCAAAGACGTACGTTTTGTGAATGGGGATTGGTACTCTTGTCCGGTACAGGCATTGCCGGTGGGACTACATTTGTCAATGTCAGTTTCCCTCCTTCGGGATAAAAGAAATTCATACTGCCGGGATGCTCCATTCCATAGATATGCAACGTATCTTCTTTTCCGGAAAATGAAACTTCTCCGTTTCTGATAATAGCGAAGTCCAAGGGAGCTTTCCCATAATCACGGTCACCCGTCATACGGTCGGCACCATATCGCCACAGGTAGACCGTATCTCCTTCGTAAGCGTCCAGTCCGGTATAGTGCACAGTAAAAGTCTGTTCTTGCGATTGACAACTGATGAGCCCCAGAAACAAAGAGTAAAATATCCATTGATTGATTTTCATAAAGCACAGATAGATTGAGTAAACAAACACATTGTACAAAAGAACAATCTTTTCAGTAAAGATGCAAGCAAAAAAGACAATATATAAAAGCAATTGTTAATGAAATATCCATATATTTGTGACATAACATTAAAAAGACTGACTATGAAACGACTGAGATTAGGACTATGGGCATGTTTCTGCCTTTGTGCAGCCACCACCCTTATGGGACAAAACAAGGTGAAAACTACTGCCGAAAAGGTAATGCTGTTCATTGACGGCGCCCAAGTGACGCGTACCAAACAAGTAGATATTCCGGCAGGAAATTCAACGCTCATCTTTACCGAATTATCCCCTTATATGGATGCACAAAGTATGCAGGTCAGTGCCAAGGGAAAAATCACCGTTACGGCAGTCAACCGACAATACAACTATATAGACAGCCTCGCCGTCAGCGAAAAACAACAAAGTCTGCAAAAGGAGCTTAAAAAAATAGAGAAACAGCAAAAAGAACAGAATGCCGAGCTTGGACTTATCAATGCCGAATATGAAATGCTGAAAACAAATCGCTCCGTCAACAATAAGAATACCGCTACTTCTCTGGCCACTATCAAAGAAGTGAATCAATATTACTCCGGGCAGCTGAAAGCTCTGAAAACAAAAGAACTGGCTATCAATGAACAGATAGCCGAACTTGCCATCAAACAGGGACAACTGAACTCTGAACTGGCACAACTAAGCGGTAAATCTCTAACCCCTATGAGTGAAATTATGGTCAATGTAAATGCGCCGGCAGCTTGCAAAGCTACATTCACTCTGAACTATTATGTAAAAAATGCCGGTTGGTTCCCTTCCTATGATGTTCGTTCCGGTAGCCTGGCCGAGCCTATCTCCATCATTTACAAAGCCAACATCTTTCAGAATACCAAGGAAGAGTGGAAGAACGTAGAATTATCCCTTTCCTCCTCTAATCCTTCCACCGGAAGCGTAGCCCCCACTCTGTCTACTTACTGGTTGGATTACGGACTTGCAGCACCACGCTACAATTTGAATCTCAATGGAAACACTGTTTCAGGAGTCGTTCTTGATAATGAACGTACGCCCGTAATAGGTGCTACCGTTACCATCCCGGGGACTACGATAGGAGCCATCACCGACATAAGCGGTAAGTATTCCATAACTATTCCCAATGGACAAAACAAACTTCAATTTTCATATATTGGCTATCAGACTCAGACCAGAGATATACAAGGAAGTATTATGAATGTTACCCTTCAGGAAGATACACAGATGTTGGATGAAGTAGTGGTAGTAGGTTACGGCGCTGAAAGGAAATCTCTTATGGCAGGTGCTGTCTCCGGTCTTAAGGTAAACCATAAAAAAGATATTCAATACGAAGAAGAGGCCAGCATGGCCCTCGACGTTGAACAAAACCAGGGACAGATGGGCTACGAATTTGAAATAAAAGTGCCCTACACCATTCCTTCTGATAACAAGCCTGTAGTTGCTGAAATCGGTCATTACGAATTACCCGCTTCTTACACTTACCAAAGTACTCCGAAGATAGATAAAGATGCTTTCCTGATTGCCCAGGTAACCGATTGGGAAAAGCTAAACTTACTTGAAGGCGAAGCAAATGTTTACTTTGAGAATACTTTCATTGGCAAGTCCATTATGAATGTCACCCAACAGAACGACACACTATCTTTCTCTTTAGGTCGTGATAAACGTATCATGATACAGCGTACGAAAGAGAACGAATATACCTCACGCAAGTTTATGGGTTCCAATCAGACGCAATCCATTGCATGGAAACTTTCTGTCCGCAATACGCGTCCAGAACCTATCAATCTTACGCTTTACGACCAACTGCCTGTATCACGCAACAATAACATTACCGTAACAGCAGAAGAAATCAGCGGCGGCAGTCTGGATGAAGCGAAAGGCATCATCACCTGGCAAATAACCTTACAGCCCGGCGAACAACGTGATTTAACTTTACGTTATAAAGTGAAGTACCCTAAAGGGCGAAACTTAATAATAGAATAACACTTTTTCTTATAATCCAAAGACAAGTTGATAGACCATCTGCTCCATACAGGCAGATGGTCTATGCAACAGATTATTCTGCTGCCGCTTCTTTCATAACTTTCAGCAATGATAGCGAGTTTGTAAAAGGTACATCCGTAGCCAAATCCCAGCTCATGACACCACGCATATTCTGTTGGCGGGCATAGCGGGTCTTTATCTTGATATTAGTCTGCCCATCAAACAGATACTCCTTGCCATTATAAGTCACAGTATTCTGGTCAGGGCTGGTAATCAAATTACCATTAACAAAAGAACTATAAGCCTGTGTAGCAGACTTATCACTGGTGGCTCCAATAAATGGAAGTCCGGCAACAATCTTCTCATTCGGAATACCACCGTTGCTGATTACAGTCTGCAGATCAATCTTATACTGTTCCACCGGATAGCGGTCGGGAGAAGGGCCATAACATTGTATGGAAATCCAATCCATCTTGGATATTGCCTCTGCTGATATTTTATAATATAGCGGGTGTAAAGTCGGAGAAATGATACGGCTTCCTGTTCCGTCTTTCAAAGCAATAAGCGCATTGCTTACATTTGTGAAATCAGTATCCGATGCAGGCCATTCAAAATCAATATCTGCGCCATCGATGTCATATTTATCCATTACACTCTTCATATTCCGTACGAAATCAGTAATAGAGGCTGAATTAGCACACATATTCTTCCAGTTTCCTCCGGCTACTCCCAAACGGAACAGAATTTTCTTACCACCCAGTTTTGCACGGATATCTTTCATTATTTCCACCCACGTTTGTGAATCTTTTCCTTTATCAGATGCGTCGTCATATTTCCAATAAGCTAATGTTTTTGTTGCATTCCAGTCACCTTTGAAAGTTAGTTCCTTGTCTTTATAAGCGGAAGGATTACCAAAACCAATTCCTGAGAAAAAGGTTTCATCCAGTTTTCCTTTAAAATTAGTACCTAATAGTGTGGAAGCGCGGAAAGGAAGAGTCCCGGTATTGGGTATAGCATCCGCTGTTTTAGTAGCATCAATAGATAGAATGATGGCTTTGGAAGCATAGGATACACCTACATAATGCCAGGCTCCAATTTCTAATCCTGTAGCAGTTAAATCAGAAACAACTGTCCCTACGGTAAATTTCAATTTCTCCGGTGCATCCCCTAGTTGCAATGAGATTGTATTTTCTCCAACCGTTTTACTGAACACCACAGCATCCGGCGTCCACTCATCAATATACATCCAGGTAGCAAAAGTGAAAGCTCCCATTGCTCCGGTCGCATTGTTCATCAAATGAGGCCCGGCATTCATTTCTCCTGTTCCGTCAAATGAAATCACGCCGCTACGCCCAGCAAAAGACTCCAGATGAGTCACTCCACCCGTAAACGTAGCATTATTCTCCGGAGTCTCAAAGTACAATGTTCCGTCTCCATAGGGTTGGACTACCATATATATCAGGTCATTGCATGCTAACATACTTTCAGTAGAAATGTCTCCTTTCTGATAAAAGTTTCCACGGATATACGAGCTTACAATGAAAGGTTTGTCTCCATCTACTTCCGGTGTTTCAAAATCAGCACCAATGGAACAAGTTACTTGTACTGAAGAAGTGTCTTCCACAGGGCAAATCAGATTGGTTTTATAATTGGCAGTGAAAGGCACATAGTCTACTTTAAAACTTTTAAGTGCTTCTCCCGTAGCATTATCTGATGCGAAGAAATCCAGGTTTACATCATACAGGATACTTCCCTCCTGATAACCGGCTCCGTCAGCCAATGGATGCGTAAACAGATAATCGAAAATCAATACCTGATTGGCATCCGCTGATAAGGTTTTAGCCGAAAGAATCTACTCGGAAGCGGTTCCTGTTATATCGCCTTTAGTAACATCATAGGCAGTATATACCGAAGGATATGTAACCTTGGCACTTTGTACACCTGCATAACTGCCTTTTACGTTCATTAGAGCAAACGGACGTTTCAAGGTCATTGTCACTTGCAAAGCAGAGGAGGTTACATCAGCAGCCTTCGCACAGAAAGCATCCCGTGCCGGAGTATTCAGTACCCATTTTTCTTTCATGATACTGACATTCTGCAAAGATTGTGTGTTATAGAACTCATCTTCCATGCTTGTCAGTGTGGAGTTGCCTGTTCCACTACTGACGAAATCGGCCCAAGCAACCAAAGTAAACGTTTCATCAGTAGCCAAATCTAAATTAAAGTCGGGGGTAGTTTGTGGAATGCGCTGTATCAGAGTCAATGTACCGTCCGCCTCGTTCTGTTTATAGATTCCCAAAACATAACGCAGATGATATCCGTCGACTGCCGGAAGTGCAGAAACTCCACGGGTAGTAGCTGCATCCATTGATAAACGTACACTTACATTTTGTTTGTAATCGATGGCACTCTCTGCATCTTTACAACCCATTAACCATAGAGAAAAGAATACATACCACAATAAGAATTTGATTTTCATGTTGTTAAATTTAAAGATTAATTAATTATTATATCGATCTCTCCTGTTGTCTCTCCGTCAATAATATTGCTCTCTCCCAAGTCTGCCATTTCCACATGTTTAGTGATGTGCCGGGCAGCTTCCAACGAAAGAGAAATGGAGGGGGCATGATATACAATTCCTCCCTTGGAATTACCTATCGTTACTCCCATATCCAGGGAACTGGTCTTGCCTTTATTCATGAACAGGCAATCCGATGCAACAATATATTTATCCCTTTCTTTCTGTATCCCGTCATATCTCATGGTAGGATTTGCCAGAGAAGCAACACAACGCCCGGACAGAACATCATAAGCGATAGGCAGGTAACCTTTATAAGTCAATATAGCGGTCATTCTCTCATCAAGACTCTCCTCCTTCAGATCAGTAGTCAGTGTATAGGAAGACAGTGGAGAATAAAAATCCAGATTGCAAATTTGCTCTATCGGACTATCCGGGAATATTGTTAAAGGTAGAACGGCTGCATAGGCTTTCTTATCCATACCAGCCACTTCGCTTTTCATACGTACAGACCTTAAATTTTCTGTAATATAGTATGAAGAGTCTTCTGTTATCCGATAATCTATCCATGCCAGAAGATAGTATTCTCCAGAGGGCAGATTCAGCTCAAGTAAAGGATATTTCATGTCTTTTATTGATCTGCCGGCTGTTGTTTCTATGAAAAAAGAGTGCTGTTGGACTTCTACATTATTTCGAATAACAGAAACAATGCAATGAGGAAAGACATCGGTATTATCATTCTCAAAAAGTGAATCGATGATTCCATTTACAACGACTTTATAGGATTGATCCGGATCATATATACCTTCATCTTTTTGATGGCAGGACACCAATAACAGAATAAAAATATATCCGCACATATTACGTATCTTCATAGTTCTACTAATATAGAATAGGGCTAACAATAAATTCATGGAGACAAAATTAGAGGGCTATCTGCTTACAGAATGTACAATAATCACTATTTTTACATCCAAAAATCGCTATTTAAGGCATTTTCAGTATAAAATGTATTCAGGAAAGAAATAACATAACAGTGTATTACTTATAATAAATATTAATTCATATAATATTAATATAGGTCACATGCATCCTTTTCATTTTTTGATTGTTTATTCTAACAAAAGAAAGAAGAAGTTATGAAAAAGATTATCGTATTATTGATGTTGGTTTTCATAGGTGCATCTACAACAATGTATGCACAGGAAAGTAAAAGTGAAAGTCGTCGTGCTGAACGTAAAGCACAACGTGATGCAGAAAAAGCTCGGGAGAAAATAGAAGAAGAACGAGCATACGCTGATGCAGTACAAGCCATAAAGGAGAGAAAGTTTGTATTGGAAGCGGATCGTGTGACATTCAAAAGAGGCCGTAGTGCTTTTGTTACATCCAATACCAATTTTATCCTTTTAAATGGTGAACGGGCATCCGTACAGATTGCTTTCAACGGCGCCTTTGCTGGTCCTAATGGAATTGGAGGTGTTACAGTGGATGGCACTGTAGGTGAAGTAAAAACCACCACCGACAAAAAGGAAATGTAACTTGCAATTTTAGTGTGACAGGTGTAGGAATCTCAGCACAAGTCTCTATCAGGCTCACTCATGGCCGCAACAATGTATCTGCCACAGTAAATCCTAATTTCAACTCGAATAGATTAACGCTGGACGGTAAACTCGTTCCATTGTCCGAGTCGAATATATTTAAAGGACGGTCGTTCTAATTATTGTAATTGAACACTTGCGGCTGCGAGAGCCTGCGCTTGTACAAGTGAACGTTCACACTTGTACAAGCGCAGGCTCTCGCAGCCGCAAGTGTTTTTTTATGAGAGTTACATTACATACTACAAATATAGAGTTTTTTATTTATGATTCATTTATTTGATGCTTTTTCATATACACTTCTGCTTTCCTAAACATAAAAGCCTAAAATACTTTTCCTTATCTAAAGATATGTTTATCTTTGCACCCGCTTAGGTGATGTGAGGTGTATTCAACACTCCACATAAAAGGGAATCCGGTGAGAAACCGGAACAGTGCCCGCTACTGTAAAGCCTTAATTTTGTTTCAGATAATGCGAAACAAAAAAACGGGAAGTATTCATTAAGGAACTTCCAGAAACCACTGTCCAACAAATGGAAAACCAAGGATGGGAAGGTTACTTTCCGTAAAGGCTGAGTCAGGAAACCTGCCTGAGTAATCACATAATTAACGCCGTCTCGGGGTCAAGAGGGCAAGTATTAATTCTTATTTATCAATCAATGAAGAAACAGAATTGGCTGTTCATCCTCATGGGAGGATGTGTAGCAATGAGTGCATCTGCACAAGAGACAAAACAGAGTCAAGACCTGAGTGTAGAACTTAATCCCGTTGTAGTAACAGGTACAGGTACGCATCACAGACTGAAAGACACCCCAACACCAGTGGAAGTAGTAACAGCGAATGACATTAAAAAGGCTGGAATTACAGATTTCCGTGAGGCGATGACTGCTTTGGTTCCATCACTGTCTTTCTCTACCAACTCAATGGGAGACTACCTTATGCTAAATGGACTGTCGAACAAGTATGTGCTTATACTTATTAATGGTAAAAAGCTAACAGGAGACAGCAGTAACAACATCGACCTGAACCGCATTGACATGAGTAACGTAAAACGTATTGAAGTCCTAAAGGGTGCCGGTTCCGCTCTTTATGGTAGTGATGCTATTGGTGGTGTAATCAATATCATTACAAACCAACCGATAAATGACATAACAGTTACCAGTAATACAAAGGTAGAAGAGCGTGGACAATTCACCCAGACTGCCAACGTAGACATCAAAACAGAGAAGTTTGCTTCTTATACTTCTTATCAACGCCGTCAGTCCGACGGTTGGACTCTCACACGTGTAGATGCAGATGGTGAAGCGAGAGACCAACATGATGCTAACGCTTTCTATACGGACAATTATACCCAGATGTTTCAATTTACACCGAATGACAAACTGTCAATGTATGTTGAAGGTAGTTATTATGACCGTACAGTTAAACGTCAGCCCGAATACCTGAAATACAATCTGACATACGATGCATACAGTTTAGGAGCAGGAGCTAAATATAATTTCAACAAACGTTCTTATATCCAGTTTGATATTAAGAATGATAATTACGATACCAATTATCTGTACACCAATGAGGATGGAGATAACAAGGTGGGAGACGAAGTGCATCAGAAACGGCAGCATTATTATAGCGGAAACCTGAAGTCATTATTCCGCTTTACGGAAAATACCCGTACCATATTCGGAGTGGAATATATACAGGAAACTCTGGATCGACCTTCATTCAACGTTGATGAACGCGCATACACCTGGGCTGCCTATGCACAAGAAGAAATCACTTTGTTTAAGAACTTACAGATACAGGCAGGATTGCGTTATGTATATCACGAAACAGCCAAGAGTAACGTTACACCCAAACTTGCCGTAATGTATCGTTTGGGCGATTTTACTATTCGCGGACAATATTCGGCAGGATTCCGTGCCCCAGGACTTGATGAGCTGTACAAATACTCTTATTCTCAAAGAGGAACCAGAGCAGGAACATTAAGTGCCGGAAACAAGGATTTGGATGCTGAAAAAAGCAATTATGGCTCTATCAATTTAGAGTTCAACAAGAAATGGTTAACGGTGGGAGTAACCGGATATATCAATGATTTGCGAGATATGATTGTAGCGCGTACCGTTAAGCTATCCGAATTTTCAGAGGCTGAGCAAGCTGCTTTCCAAGAAATCGCAAATGAATTATACGGTGGCAATGCCAAGCTGGGCAATATCCAAAATTACGTCAACAACGATAAAGCATTAATCAAAGGATTTGAAGTGAATCTGAATGCAAATCTGGGTTATGGTTTCTCTTTAGGCGGTAACTATACCTTTGCCGACGCCAGAACTAAAGACAGTGAAACCGGCTGGCACAAAATAGAGCGCAGTGTTCGCCACTCGGGTAATGTAAACGCAAACTATGCGCATGCTTGGAAGAACTATCGGCTGAATGTCAACCTGAATGGTCGTGTACAAAGCAAACGCATCCATGAGACTTTAAAAAGTGATGAATGGATTGACGAATCCGCTCCCGGATTTGGTTTATGGAATATCAGCACAAGACATACTTTCGACGGCTTAAAATACTTCACCATAGAACCGGGCGTAGGAATCAGCAATATTTTCGATTACAGCGACCGCCGTCCGGATGCATCCCACCTGGCCTCTCTCACACCGGGACGCACATTCTATGTAAGCCTTTTATTACGTTTCAAAAAATAATTCCACAATATCTATTTATGAGATTACTTTCCCTCATTATACTATTAACAGTTTCCCTCCTCTGCCCTGCGCACGAGGGGGAAAACTTCGTAGCAAGCGATATGCTCGCAAGTATGAAACCCGGCGATAAAGCCGCCCTGCTGATGGTACATTTCGGTACTACGCACGGCGATACCCGTGCTCTGACTATTGACGCTATCAATGCAAAAGCCCACGAAGCATTCCCTGATCTGGAAATGCGTGAAGCTTTTACTTCCCGTATCATTATCCGTCGTCTTAAAGCACGTGGCATCGAAAAACTAACTCCGCTGGATGCTATGCTCCGTTTGCGTAGCGAAGGTTACACACATGTCATCGTACAAAGCACCAATATCATTGACGGCGTGGAAATGGAATCACTCCGCAGGGATATGATAAACGTACAACCCTTTTTCAAGGAAATTCGTATAGGCACTCCCCTACTCTACTCTACAGAAGATGCTGAAAAGGTGGTAAGCATATTAGGAGAACGGTTTGACGCAACTGCACAAGAAAAGAAAACTTCCAATAAAAAGAGTACGGAACATTTTGTTCTTGTAGGTCACGGAACTTATACCCCCAGTACGGCAATCTATAGCCAGATGGACTATATGCTGAAAGCCAAAGGACTGGCGAACTTCCATGTAGGCACCATCGAAGGATATCCTTCATATGAAACGATGTTGGCACAATTAAAAGCCGGAAAGACGAAGCAAGTAACTCTGATTCCATTCATGTTTGTAGCCGGCGATCATGCTAAAAATGATATTGCCGGAGAATGGAAAGAAGCACTCGAAAAAGAAGGATACGCAGTAAATGTCCGTATGGAGGGTATGGGACAAATACCTGAAATACAAGAAATATTCATTGACCATATCCATTTCTCACTGAAGCACCGAATGCTGGATATTATGGATAAAAAGGCAGCATACGCTGCCGGAAAAGACGAGTAATAATTACCTCATTTGTTTCATCAGCCGGAATAAAATGTCAGTTACTATGAACAAGAAAAGAACAGGAATAATCCTTGGCTGCATAATCGCCGTGGTCATCGCTTGCTTTGCAGCCTACAATTATTGGTGGGCACCTACCCGCATCCTCATTATCAATCCCCTGCCCGCACAAGCAGCAGACATCGCACTGAATAATGATTGCAGCCATATCCGCGTGAAGTGCATCAAGATGGAGGAAGTGAAAGACCTTTCCGGCTATGATGCCATCATGATGTACGGACGCGGATTGTTTCTGGACGAAACACAAGTAGCGGAACTGGAACGGGTAGCTGCCAAAGGTATTCCAGTTTTTACCAATGCGCTAAGACATTTCAACTTCATCGTCAACCACAATATCACCCCTGAACAACAGGAGACCCTGCAAATGTATTTCCAAAATGCTTGCAGACAGAACTACAGGAATGCTTTGCGCTATCTGCGACACATCTCCACTCCCCATCGACTGGGTGACCGTTCTTTTGAAAATCCCATAGAATTACCCAACAACCTGTTTTATCATCAGGAATACGGCCAATACTTCAAAACTCCACAAGAGTTGACTGAATATCTGAAACAAAAGCAACTCTATCACGAAGGTGGGCGCAATCTTGCTTTTATCTCAGGTATCAGTTTTCCGGTAGAAGGTACCCGCGCCCATGTAGATACCCTGATCTCCCGTCTGACACAGGCAGGTTTCAATATTTATTCCATCACCGGTAGCGGTAAGGGACGCGAAGACCTGATACGTACCCTTCATCCCGACGGATTGATTTATCTGCCTATGGGACGTCTGGGAAATGACTCGCTCATTAACTGGTTACATCAGGAAAATATTCCCCTCTTCATGCCTTTCCCACTGGTACAACCGCGCGAAGAATGGCTGAACCCCAACGTACCTGTAAGTGGAGGTACACTGACGGCACGTGTAGTAGTACCCGAAATAGACGGAGGCATGGCCCCCTTATGTATTTCCACACAAAATGAGAATGAAGAAGGATATATTCTGCACACACCGGAACCGGAACGGATGGATGCCTTAGTTGAGCATATCAGCAAATATATGTCTCTTCGCGATAAATCCAACAAGGACAAACGCGTCGCCATCTGCTACTTCAAGACACCCGGTAAAGATGCCTTGCTGGCAAGCGGCATGGAGGTGATTCCTTCTCTTTATAACTTCCTGAAACGCTTGCGCAATGAAGGATATGACGTAAGCAACCTGCCTGCCACCGTAGGAGAATTCGGAAACAGGATATATCGTGACGGCTCTGTCATGGGTTCGTATGCCAAAGGGGCACAGGAACAATTCCTGAAAACAGCACACCCTGTATGGCTGTCTACCGGACAATATGAAACCTGGGCAAAAGAAGTGATCCTGCCGGAAAAGTACAAGGAAGTGACTGACCGTTATGGAGACGCTCCCGGCAATTTATTAGCCACAAAAGACAGTATCGCCATTGCCTGCCTGCGATTCGGCAATGTGTTATTGTTTCCACAACCCCGTCCGGCATTGGGAGACGATGATTTCAAGCTGGTACATGGCATGCCCGTAGCACCGCCTCACAGTTATCTGGCACCTTATCTGTATATGCAGAAAGGTTTTAAAGCGGATGCACTGATACACTTCGGCACACATGGAAACCTGGAATATACCCCGGGAAAGAATGTGGGCTTATCACAGGCAGACTGGTCGGAAGCACTGGTAGGTAATCTGCCGCATTTCTATTTCTATACTACGGGAAACGTAGGAGAAGGTATTATAGCCAAACGGCGTACACATGCTGTACTCGTCACTCATCTGACTCCGCCTTATGCGGAAAGTGGCATGAGACAGCGATATAACCAATTACTGGAAGATATTCATAAACTTCTGGATGAAGGAACGGAAGGACATCGTATGCTGGGAATGCGCGTCAAGAAAGAGACTGTTCACCTGGGACTTCACCGGGACCTGGAACTGGATTCCGTACCGGACAACCCCTATACTGCCGAAGAACTGGAACGTCTGGATGCCTTTACCGAAGAAATAGCTAATGAGAAGATGCTGGGTGCATACTACACGATGGGTGAACCTTATTCGGAACGTGACTTACTGCAAACCACCCTTGCCGTCAGCGCAGATGCCCTGGCTTACGAAACGGCCAAAACTGACCGGGATAAAGGCAAGATTACTACGGAACAATTGCAAGACTTTACATATATAGCCCACCATTATCTGCCAACGGCAAAGAAACGACTGATGGCTATGTTACAGAATCCGCCTCGTGATACGGTTGCCATTGCCCCGGACCTTCGCCCCGCATTGCGCTATCGCGAACAACTAATAGCTTCTACCGCCAATGAATTCAACGCAATGGTGCGCGGCCTGAATGGAGGAACAGTTCTGCCTGCTCCGGGTGGAGATCCGGTATTGAACCCCAATGTATTGCCCACAGGAAGGAATATGTATAGCGTAAATGCTGAAACAACCCCTAATCCACGTGCATGGGAAGACGGAAAACGACTGGCGGAAGCAACCCTGAAACAATACACCGGCAAACATGGGGAATATCCGCGGAAAGTGAGTTATACTTTCTGGGCGGGTGAATTTATCACAACCGAAGGAGCCACGCTGGCACAAGTCTTCTGGATGTTGGGTGTGGAGCCTGTACGCGATGGACAAGGACGTGTAGTAGATTTGAGACTTGTGCCCAGCGAAGAACTGGGGCGGCCACGTATTAATGTAGTGGTACAAGTCTCAGGACAGCTTCGCGACATAGCCGGATCACGTCTGAAGTTACTGACGGATGCGGTTCGCCTGGCATCGGAAGCAAAGGACGGAGCATATCCCAACTATGCGGCATCGGGAACAGTGCTACAGGAAAAGTTACTGGTGGAAAAAGGGACTTCTCCAAAACGTGCACGGGAAATGTCTGTGATGCGTGTATTCGGCCCTGTCAACAGTGGATACAGTACAGGAATCATGGGATATACCGAGCATAGCGGATCATGGGAGGATGAAAAGGAAATCGCCCAAGGATATCTCAATAATATGGGTGCCGCTTATGGTGATGAAGATAACTGGGGTGAGGTTCAGAAAGATTTGTTTGCCTCCGCCCTCTCCGAAACGGATGTAGTGATTCAGCCGCGGCAGAGTAATACGTGGGGACCTATTTCATTGGACCACGTATATGAATTCACCGGCGGATTATCTCTTACTGTAAAAACACTGACGGGTAAAGAACCGGATGCTTATATGGCCGATTATCGTAATCGTACCAACCGCCGTATGCAGGAGACCAAAGAGGTGATTGCTGTGGAGACGCGGGCTACGATACTGAATCCGACATTCATACAGGAACGGATGAAAGGCGGTGCAGGTTCGGCACAAATGTTCGGAGAGATTTTCCGCAATATCTTTGGCTGGCATGTAATGCGTCCGTCGGCAATGGATAAGGAGATATTTAATGACCTGTACCGGATGTATATTCAGGATGAAAATAAACTCGGAATACAGGATTATTTTCTCCGGGTGAATCCGGCATCCTATCAGGCTATGACTGCGGTGATGCTGGAAAGTGCACGGAAAGGCTATTGGAAAGCAAGCCCTGAACAGTTGAAAGCAACAGCTGCACTACATGCACAAATAACCCGTGAGAAGGGTGCCGCCTGCACGGAGTTTGTATGCGATAATGCCAAATTACAGTCGTTCGTTGCGGATAATCTGGACGCGAAAGAGAAACAGGAATTCAATCAGGATATGAAAGCAATATATGAAGCCGCTTCGGCCAATGGAAAAGATGTAGTATTGAAAGAAAAGAAGCTGACACCGGAACAGGTAGCGCAGAAACGTACAACAAACGGATTAGTGATTGGAGGCGTGGTACTGGTGGTGTTCATTGGACTGGTTGCATTCATTAAAAGAAGAAAAATTAAATAGCCAGCATAGTACTGGAGCAAGGTTTCCTTTCGGTATGCTATCTTAATATTAATGGCTACGCTGGTAACCCCATAACAAAAATATAACTATGAATTACGTCATTCCCATATTAGCAATCTTCATCACCCTCAGCTTCCTGCTGAAGGTCGGCTTCTATCCCCGTTGGGGAACGTGGCTGACAGCACTATGTTGTGCCCTATTTGTTTTACTCATTACTCCTTGGGTAACCGAGCAATCTAAGACAGCAATAGCAGCCTTTTTTGCTTCCCGGGAGAAAATGCTGGATGTATCTGTTTGCATCACACTGGAAGCCGCCATCCTGATAACCTTTTGCTTCGACTGCTTCTCCGGAATGCGTACAAGAGACACTGCATTCAAACGAAGCGTCACCTTCCTGCTCCACCTTTACCCCGGTTTATTGATAGGTGGCGTACTATGCTATGTACTGGCTGAATTATTATTCTCTTTTCCAAGCATTGATTTCAATATGCTCTCGTGGATAGTAGCCACCACCACATTCTTACTTATCGGTATCGGTGCCCGATTACTACAAATCCTATTGGGAGATAAAGCCCTGCGCCTCGAAGTCCTTTTTATTGTAAACATATTCATAGTCGTACTGAGCATCATAGCTACCGGCTACTAAATAAACAGTAACTACTAAAATTATAAATATCATTATGGAAACCATTTCAAACTCACTTTTCTGGATATCCAACGGACTACTTGTTCCGGTCATCGTATTATTACTCCTGTTCTTCCTCCGCGCCATTATCCTTGCCGGAGGTTTCTTCGGAGAATTCTACCAACGGATGAAACTACAAAAGCAACTCTCCGAAATGTTAGAAACCATCACTCCTGAAAACATTAACGAACAGTTGCAGAGCTTGCCCCAAGCCGGGAAACAACCTTTGATCCGTTGCCTGAAAAAGCTTGCCGAACACCGCGATAACGCCGCCTACTGCGAACGCCTGCTTGCCAACTTCGAAGTAGACGCCGAAAAAGAGCTGGGACGCTCGCACACTTTCATCAAACTCGGCCCGATGCTGGGATTGATGGGAACACTGATCCCGATGGGTCCCGCCCTTGTCGGACTGGCTACAGGAGATATTTCCTCAATGGCTTACAATATGCAGGCAGCCTTTGCCACCACCGTGGTCGGTATGGTGATTGCCGCAGTCGGCGTCATCACTCTGCAAGTGAAACAACGCTGGTATGCCCGTGAAATAAATGATCTGGAATATCTGGACAAGACTCTGCGAAACAAAACCAATGAATAACTCTCAGCCCCATAAAAAAATATGAAACGAAACAGACTGCTTCACAACCAAACGGACTCCGACCCGATGGGTACGGTAGCGAACCTTTTTGATGTAGCCATGGTCTTTGCCGTCGCACTGATGGTTGCCCTCGTCTCCCGCTTCAACATGACGGAAATGTTTTCCAAAGAAGACTTCACTATGGTGAAGAATCCCGGAAAAGAGAATATGGAAATCATTACGAAAGAAGGACAGGAAATCAAGCGATACACTCCCAGCGAGGAACAGGAAACTTCCGGTAAGCGAGGGAAAAAAGTCGGTGTAGCCTACCAACTGGAAAGTGGAGAAATTATCTATGTTCCGGAATAATGATAGACATCCGTCACCCTTTGAATAAAAGTTAAAGAGTCCATACCTATAAACAAGGGTTTTTAACAATAGAAATACCCATCAGTGGGTATTTTCTTGCCCTCATCTTCCCCATATCTTTGCATTTCCAAACAAACGATAATTTTATGATAAAGCAAAGATTCTTAACGACTCTCTTAATGGGAAGTATCGCTGCCGGTGCATGGGCACAGGCTGATAAAGGTGAAACTTCCGTAGATAAAACTGTGGATTTGAATCCTGTAGTAGTAACCGGTACGGGTACGCATCAGCGACTGAAAAATACTCCGGCACCGGTATCCGTCATCACCGCCAACGAAATAAAACGTGCCGGAATCACGGATTTCCAACAGGCCATGACCATGATGGTTCCCTCTCTCTCCTTCTCCCCGAATGCCATGGGTTCGTATCTGATGATGAACGGACTTTCCAATAAATATGTACTGATACTGATTAACGGACGCAAAGTGACGGGAGATATCAGCGGTAATATTGACATCAGCCAGATAGACATGAGCCGTGTGAAGCGTATCGAAGTTTTAAACGGCGCAGCTTCTTCGCTCTATGGTTCGGATGCGATTGCCGGTGTTATCAACATCATCACCAACCAGCCGAAAGATGAAATCTCCTTCACCACCAACAGCCGTTATACAAGAAAGAATCAGTTTTCACAAGGCCTCAACCTGGACATTGCCAAAGGAAAGCGCGCCTCTTACACTGCTTATAAATACGATCACTCGGATGGCTGGCAGAACAGTGGCCTGACCGTAGACAAGAATGATGACCTGGTTGAAACCCTCGATCAGCTTTCCATCGGCTACAGCATGAATAACTTTTCTCAGCAATTCACCTACGATGCTACGGAAAAACTCTCGTTCTATGCCAATGGCGGATATTACTGGCGTATGACCGACCGCCCTGCCAAACGCGACGGCATGACAGGCGGAAATGATTATAATACGCATTACGAAGGCTACAACTGGGGTACAGGAGCCAAGTACAGACTGAATAAACGTTCCTCCATCCAGTTGGATTATGTAGGCAACAATTATACTTCGCGCTACAAATACATGCTGGCAGCCGGTGATTACCAACCGGGTGACTACGCATTCACCAAAAGACAGAAGTTCCATGATGCCGAACTGAAAGGTATCTTCGGTTTCACCACCAACAGTACCACTGTCTTCGGAGTGGACTACCGCAAGGATATTCTTGTTCGTCCCGATGCCGATGTAGACAAGGGAGTATATACTTTGTCGGGCTACGGACAGCATGAGGTAAAACTGTGGGATCACTTCACAGGCATTGTCGGTGCACGCTATGACTATCACGAACAGGCAGGCGGACGTTTCACCCCGAAAGTGGCAGCCATGTACAATATTGGAAACTTCAACGTACGTGCCACGTATGCAGCAGGTTTCCGTGCTCCTGGCGTAGACGAATTGTATTACAGCATGTTCAAGAAAATGGGTAGCAAATACACTATCTCCATCGGTGATGCTGACCTGAAGTCTGAACACAGCAACTACTACTCCGTTAATATGGAATACCGCACCAACCGTTTCAGTGCCTCTGTTACGGGATATCTGAATTATCTGACAGATATGGTGTCTTCCAAAGTAACCGCATTCAATGATTTGTCCGCTGAGGCCCAGCAGCAACTGAAGGAAGAATTCCCCGAACTGGCAGACTTATCATCTACCAAGAATGTAAACCTGAAAGAATACATCAACTTTGAAAAGGCTACCGTCCGTGGTTTTGAGGTGAGTTTGTCAGGCAATCCGTTCGCCGGCTTTACGCTGAATGGTAACTATACCTACGCTTATGCCCGTGGTAAAGGTGAAGAAGGCTGGCAAAATATTCAACGCAGCATCCGCCACACTGCAACCATCAGCGGAAACTATGCACATTCATGGGGTGACTACACCATGAACCTCAACCTGAACGGTCGTCTGCAAAGCAAATGCTACTATCCGGGAGATGCCGACGGAGATGCTCCGGGTTACGGTATTTGGAACCTGAACACCCGCCACTCCTTCGACTGTTTCAGCAGTTTCTTCCTGGAACCCGGTATCGGTATCGACAATATCTTCAACAAGAGAGATATGAGACCTCTGACGAAGAACTTCACCCTGTACTCACCGGGACGTATGTTGGTGGTGAGTCTGACTTTAAAACTAAAGAATTAACGCATAACAACTTATTATTGATATGAAGCATCTTTTCATCACTCTTTGTTTTCTGAGTGTGGCTCTCTTCTCCTCTGCACAGGGGGAGAAGACCGCCCTTCTCATTACCCATTACGGAAGTTCGGACCCTGATACGCGTGCACTGACACTCGATGTAATCACCCGTGAGGCAAAAGAAACTTTTCCGCAGTTTGAAGTGCGCGAGGCGTATATCTCTCCCATTGTTCAGCGCAGGCTGGAGAAGCAAGGCGTTCATAAAGACAGTCCGGTAGACGCACTGCTGAAACTCAGAAGCGAAGGATATTCGCGCGTACTGATACAGAGTACAACACTGATTGAAGGAAGTGAAATGACTTCCGTCCGCCGCGATGCGGAGAGCGTGAAACCCTTCTTTAAAGAAATAAAGGTGGGTAACCCATTGCTTTATACAGTGGAAGATTGCGAAAAGGTTATCGAAATTCTGACACAGGAACAGCCCGGAAAGAAAGAGGACGTCATTTATGTGGGACACGGCAATCAATTACCAAGTACCGCCACTTACGCCATGCTGGACTATATGATGAAAGCCCACGGACTGAAAAACTTCCACGTCAGCACCATCGAGGGTTATCCTACACTGGACGCTACACTGGCACAGTTGAAGGAGACACGCCCGAAACAAGTGACACTGATACCGTTGTTGCTGGTATGCGGTAATCATACGAAAGAAGACATCGTCGGAGTATGGAAACCGGAAATGGAAAAAGCAGGTTATCAGGCCAATGTCCGTATGCAGGGATTGGGCGAACAACCCGCTATCCGGAAGTTATATATGGAATACATTGAGGCGTTGCTGAAATAGCTACACCCTTTCCCTCTTATGGCTACACCTTTTGCCCCGGATGGCTACACCATTCCAGGCAAAGGGTGTAGTCCTTTTTACACCCTTTTATACCCGAAATTTAGAGAATAGAATGTATCTTTGCACGATAGAAATATAAGCGATATGAAACAGCCAAAGATAATAGTTGCCGGCATCGGACCGGGCAGCGAACAAGACATTACGCCTGCGGTTCTGGAGGCGGTTCGCGAAGCGGATGTAGTAGTGGGATATAAATATTATTTCCGTTTTATCCAACCTTATCTCCACCCTGAAACAGAATGTATAGATACGGGCATGAAGCGGGAACGCACTCGTGCGGAACAGGCATTTGAATTGGCGGAACAAGGAAAAACGGTTTGTGTCATCAGTTCCGGCGATGCGGGGATTTATGGAATGACTCCGCTGATTTACGAGATGAAGCGGGAACGGAACAGCAACGTCGAAGTGATTGCCTTGCCGGGTATCAGTGCTTTTCAGAAAGCGGCTTCACTGCTAGGTGCTCCTGTGGGACATGATTTCTGTCTGATTTCTCTCTCTGATCTGATGACACCGTGGGAACGGATCGAGCGTCGCATCCGTGCGGCAGCCATGGCTGATTTCGTAACGGCTGTATACAATCCGAAAAGCGAAGGGCGGTATTGGCAACTCTATCGACTGAAAGAGCTGTTTCTCGCAGAAGGACGCGCTCCGGAGACTCCGGTAGGTTACGTACGCCAGGCCGGACGGGATGAACAGGAAGTGCATCTGACGACACTCGCCGATTTCAATCCCGAAGAAGTGGATATGTTTACGATCATCCTGATCGGTAACTCGCAGTCTTACGCGTGGAACGGCAAGTTCATTACTCCCCGGGGATATTATAACCGTCCGGATAAGGATGAACAACCGACTAAGGGGATAGGTCAGGACATCATGATACAAAGTTTCCGGACCATTGAGTCGGAACTAAAGAATAAGAATATTCCTCTGGATCATAAATGGGCTTTGCTGCACACCATCCATACCACGGCTGATTTTGAAATGGAAAAGCTGCTGTATACGGACAAAGGTGCTGTGGAAAAGCTTTATCAGAAAATAGCGGACGGTCGGTTGAAAACGATTGTTACGGATGTGACGATGGCTGCCAGTGGTATCCGCAAAGGAGCTTTACAACGGCTGGGAGTAGAAGTGAAATGTTATCTTTCCGATGAACGGGTAGCGGCAATGGCAGCGGAAAAAGGGATCACCCGTACACAAGCCGGTATACGTCTGGCGGTGGAGGAACATCCGGATGCCTTGTTCGTATTCGGTAATGCGCCGACGGCTTTGATGGAACTTTGTGATCTGGTACGTAAAGGAAAGGCTGCACCAAGCGGTATTATTGCCGCACCTGTGGGTTTTGTACATGTACAGGAATCCAAACACATGGTGAAGCCGTTCATGGAAATACCCAAACTGATAGTGGAGGGACGAAAAGGAGGAAGTAATTTGGCTGCAACGCTGGTAAATGCAATCTTGTGCTACAATGATGCGGAACAGTTAAGGCCGGGACGGGATGTGTAAATAGATACGCTATGATACGAAACTTTATCATCATAGGCATGGACGACAACCGGGAACCTTTCTTCCCGCCCGAAGTGCTGCGGCATATCCGGGAAGGAAAAGTTTTCTCCGGCGGCTTGCGGCATCGGGAGATTGTAGAGAAGTTACTTCCGGAAAGTGCGGAATGGATTTCCATAACAGTTCCACTGGATAACGTCTTTGCCCAATACGAAAACATTTTTGCAGACTTTGAGAAAACTGCTTCCGATGCATCTATTGTCGTATTTGCATCCGGAGATCCCCTGTTTTTCGGCTTCGCCAATACGGTAAAATGGAAACTGCCCGATGCAAAAATACGCCTCTACCCGGCTTTCAATTCCCTGCAAACATTAGCGCACAGACTGGTGATGCCCTACGACGATATGCGTACCGTCTCTCTGACAGGACGCCCGTGGCAGGAACTGGACAAAGCACTCATAGAACGTGCCCACAAAATAGGTGTACTGACAGATCGGGAGCATACCCCTGCCGCTATCGCCGCGCGAATGTTGGAATATGGATACAACTCCTACACCATGTACGTAGGCGAGCACCTCGGCAATCCCGAACGCGAGCGCATTCGCCGGATGAGTCTTGAAGAAGCTGAAAAAGAGACATTTGAGCATCCGAATAATTTGCTGCTCTGCTACGACACCCGTAGACGGTCAGCTACGGCACCCGTAGACGATCAGCTACGGCACCCGTATACGGTCAGCTACGATACCCATAGCAAGGAAGCTCTCCTCCCTATAGATAGTCAGCCCTCTATAACTGAACAGCCCCGCCCCTTCGGTCTTCCCGACGAACAATTTGCCCACTTGGACGGACGTGCCCGCATGATTACCAAAGCTCCGATCCGCCTCCTTACTTTGCAGGCATTGGAACTGAATCGCCGCCGTGTTTTTTGGGACATAGGTTTCTGCACAGGCTCTGTCTCCATCGAAGCCCGCCTGCAATTCCCGCATCTTACGGTTGTTTCGTTCGAGATACGTCCCGAAGGAGAAGAACTGATGCGCATCAACTCCCACCGTTTCGGTGCGCCGGGAATCACATCCTTAATCGGAGATTTCCTGCAAACTGATCTGAAACCTCTCCCCCGCCCCGACGCTGTCTTTATCGGCGGACACGGTGGAAAATTAGAAAATATACTGGTACGCCTGAAAGAAGTATTGCAGCCCAACGGTTGCATCGTCTTCAACTCCGTGTCCGAAAGTAGTAAAGAGCTATTTCGTCAAGGAGTTCATGCCGCAGGAATGACCTTACATTCCTCCCTGCGTATCATCATCAACAATTTTAACCCTATAGAAATAATGAAAGCAACGATATGAAAACAGCTATCCTTTTAGTAACAGGCAACAGCCTCAGCCTGGCCGAGACACTGCACCAAGAAATGAACGACTCCGAAATATTCACACTCGAACATTTTCCCGGTTGCACTTATATCTCATCCCTTTCCGATTTCATAGAAGAGAATTTCGACGAATATGATGCATTCATCTTCATTTGTGCCATGGGCATTTGTGTCCGCACCATTGCCCCCCATGTAAAAGATAAGCACACCGACCCGGCCGTGATCTGCGTGGACAGCATGGGGCGCAATGCCATATCTGTATTGTCCGGTCACATCGGGCAAGCCAATAAAATCACCCAAGATGTCGCCCACATCTTAGGGGCGAATCCCGTCATCAGTACCTTGAGCGACAATAGCGGATTATGGGCTCTTGACACCCTCGGACAAGAGTTCGGTTGGGAGGTTTTGGTAGGTATGTCGCACGCATACTATAAAAATATAGAACTCCTCGAAGACGACGAAGAAAGCGATGAGGAGGAAGAGTACAATGAAGAAGAAGAAGAGGAGTACGACGAAGAGGAGGATGAAGAGTACGACGAGGATGAAGAGTACGATGAGGATGAAGAGTACGATGAGGATGAGGATGAAGATGAAGATGAGGATGATAACAGTATCATACTTCAAATGAGGGACGGCACCAATTACAACGAGAAAACCAAGGAATTCAACGTCATCATTAACCTCTTCGTCAACAAATACCGTACCGCCCTGTTGCTCGAAATCCGCGATGAAGGCACTGACTACCTGGAACGTACCCGCCCCCAACACGTCGACGTCTATTACCATCGCAGCGACATGGATCTCAGCCAGTACAAACTGCTGATTATCGTCAGTCCCTTTATGTTCTTCGACCCCGTAATAGCCAACATACAGTATATTCCTAGAATATTGCATGTCGGCCTCGGGCTCGCACTCGATCCCCCCGAATTCGAAGAACTATTCGTCAACCTCGTTGTAGGCGCACCCGGTAAAAACATCTGCGGACAAGCCATCAAAGAAGTAGCCACCATCGATGTGAAACGCAACGTAGAAGTGATAAAAATTTTACAGAAACTGGTCGACGTCCGCTTCTATACAGCCGAAGAACTGAGCCAGGTAGAAGTTCCCAATCCCAGCACCACCGTACAAAAGTACATGGGCACGCCCAGTGTATGCGAAGCAGCAGCCATACTCTCATCGCATCACGGTGTGCTATATGCCGAGAAATTCAAAGGTCTCAGCAATAAATCCACCTTCGCCATCGCCATCGAGAACGGATACCTGCGTCAAGGACACATCGAAATCGTCGGCGCCGGTCCGGGTAATCCCGACCTTATCTCCGTGCGTGGAAGGCAAATGCTGGAGAAGGCAGATCTTATCCTCTACGCCGGCAGTCTCGTCCCCCGCGAACTGACATTCTGTGCCAAACCGGGTGCTACCGTCCGCAACTCAGCCTCTATGGACTTGGAAGAACAGTTTGCACTGATGAAGAAATTCTATGATGAAGGCAAATTCATCGTCCGCCTGCATACGGGTGATCCCTGCATCTACGGTGCCATTCAGGAACAGATGAACTATTTCGACCAGCATCACATGAGTTATCACATCACCCCGGGTATTTCTTCCTTCCAGGCTGCTGCCGCTGCATTAAAATCTCAGTTTACCATTCCTGAGAAAGTGCAGAGCATCATCCTTACCCGTGGCGAAGGACGCACCCCCATGCCGGAACGCGAACAACTCCATCTGCTGGCACGCTCGCAAAGCACCATGTGTATCTTCCTCAGTGCCGGCATTGCCGAACAGGTGCAGGAAGAGCTCTTACAGGAATATCCCGAAACCACCCCTGTTGCCGTTTGCTACCACCTCACCTGGAAGGACGAGCGCATCTATCGTGGAGAATTGAAGGACCTTGCAAAGATTGTGAAAGAGAACAACCTAACGCTCACCACCATGATTGTCGTAGGTGAAGCCATCGACAACCGCGAAGGCCTTTCCCGGCTCTACGCCCATGAGTTCAAACATCTCTTCCGCAGATAAAAAGGGAGTGATAAAGTGATAGGGTGATAAAGTAGCTGTATTATATATCATGGAGTGTTATCCCACTATCACTTTATCACTTTATCACCTTATCACCCTATCACTTATTGTTCAACTAAAACCTAAAAGTAATGATATTAATATTAGGCGGAACCACCGAAGGACGCATCGCTGCCCGCACCCTTGAAGAAGCCGGAAAACCATTCTACTACTCTACCAAAGGAGACGAGCAGGAAGTAACTATGCACCACGGTATCCGCCTGCAAGGCGCCATGGACGAACTGGACCTGGAACACTGTTGCCGGGAACATAACATTCAATTACTGGTAGACGCCGCCCACCCCTTTGCCATACAACTGCACCAGACTGTAGAGAAAGTAGCCCATACCCTGAACCTGCTTGTCATCCGATTCGAACGTATTTATCCGCCACGCGATGAAGAACACATCACCTGGTGCGATGATTTTGAAGATGCCATCCGGCAAATCAGGAAAGAAGATATCTTCACCCTCCTGGCACTGACAGGCGTACAAAGCATTGCCAAGCTAAAGCCTCTCTGGCAGGAAAGTGCCTGTTGCTACTTCCGTATCCTTAACCGTGAGAGCTCCCGCCGCCTGGCCGAACGTGAAGGTTTTCTCGAAAAATATCTGCATTACTACCATGCAGGCGAAGACGAACGCATCCTGTTACAGCAACTTCACCCCGAAGCCATATTGATAAAGGAAAGCGGGTTTTCCGGAGGATTCAATGAAAAAGTGGAAGCTGCCCTTCAGGAAGGTATCCGCATTTTTGCAATCCGTCGTCCGCCAATGCCCGGAAGTTTTATGATAGTGAACGGTGAGCATGGTCTACGCCGGATGATTGAAAAACATCTGCCCGACTTTTATCCTTTGCGTAGTGGTCTGACTACGGGTACTTGTGCAGCCGCGGCCGCTGTAGCTGCAACCTGGGACATTTTCAATGTTCAACGCCAGCCCCGCCCCGAAGAATTCCCTGTTATTCTCCCTAACGGAGAAACCATTTATGTTCCCGTCGAAGAGCAAGAACTCTACCCGCATCCCAGCTGTGTAAACGATGACTGGATGCTGGAGGCAGATGCCACTGTCATCAAAGATGCAGGTGATGACCCCGATGTAACTAATGGCATGCAGATCAAGGCCAATGTTGCCGTGCCTTTCCGTTTTGACGATCCAACACCCACAGAACTTGGTGCTGATGATTATACCGTTATCGTCTGTGGAGGCGAAGGTGTAGGCATTGTTACCCTATCGGGTTTAGGATTGGAAGTAGGAGGACCTGCCATCAACGTTACTCCCCGTAAAATGATTGAAAACAATGTGAAGGCATGCCTTCAACGACTTGGCATTTCCAAACAACCCAATCCTTTTGCCGTCACTATTTCCGTACCGGGTGGCGAAGAAATAGCCCGGCGGACTTTTAATCCTCGTCTGGGTATAGAGGGTGGTATTTCTATCATCGGAACTTCGGGTATCGTGAAACCTTTTTCTTCCGAAGCATTTATAGATTCCATCCGCAAATCTATGGAAGTAGGTCGAGCAACAGGAAGCCCGCGCATCGTCCTTAATTCCGGTGCAAAGAGTGAAAAGTATGTCCGAGGGTATTATCCCGAACTGCCTGCACAGGCATTTATTCATTACGGAAACTTCATTGGAGATACGATAAAGATTGCCGCAGATTTGGAAATCAAAGCGGTGACTTTGGGTATCATGATAGGAAAAGCCGTGAAGTTGGCAGAAGGCAATCTGGATACGCACAGCAAACAGGTGACGATGAATAAGGATTTCCTACGTGAAGTGGCTCTTTCTGCCGGATGCGGAGGAGAAACACTTGCAGTTATCGAAAAGGTAACTTTAGCCCGTGAGTTATGGACATTGCTCTCTGCTGAAGATTTGCAAGCTTTTTGCTCCCGTTTACTCGAACTGTGCCATCAATATTGTGACCCGTTGCTGCCTGAAGGAGAACTAACGATTCTGCTCATTAGCGAAGAAGGGAAAATAATTACATAGAATAAAAAAACAAGTTTTACATGTAGTCTGTCAGGCTGAAAGCCCTACGCTATATAATGAAAGCCCTTCAGGCTATATGCGAAACTTAAATTAAAAACCTCAAATATGAAACACCCTCAAATAATCCTCGTCACCGGCGCTTCTTCCGGTTTTGGAAGAGTCATTGCTACGCAGTTGGCTGCACAAGGACATATCGTTTATGGCTCCAGTCGGAAAGCAGTATCCAATAATCCCGGCTTCAAAATGTTGCAATTAGATATTACTGATCCTGCATCGGTATCCAACGCTATATCTACAATTCTAGAAGAGCAAGGCAGCATCGATGTACTTGTCAACAATGCCGGGATGGGTATCAGCGGAGCTATCGAACTCACTACCGAGGAAGAAATACAACGCCAGATGAATACGAATTTCACAGGTGCCGTCCGTATGTGTGCAGCAGTACTGCCTTTCATGCGCGAAGCCGGACACGGACGAATCATAAATATCAGTTCCATCGCAGGAGTTCTTGCCGTTCCCTTTCAGGCTTTCTACAGTGCATCTAAGTTTGCGATTGAAGGGTATAGTGAAGCGCTTTATCAAGAGGTTAAGCCACTAGGTATACAAGTTTGCGTAGTCGAACCGGGAGATTTCCAGACTGGTTTCACAGCGCAACGACAAGTGAGCCAGACCACTCTCTCCCATCCACAATACGAAGAGAGTTTTGCAAAAGCCATGCGAAATGTAGAGCTGTCTGAAAACAATGGTTGCCGACCGGAAAAGTTAGGCAAAGCAACCTGCAAACTGGTAAATAGCCGCCGACCTACTTTCCGCACAAAGGTCGGTCCGTGGGAGCAAGTATTCTTTGCCCGCATCAAACCTATGCTGCCATTTAGTCTGGTAGATTGGTTGATCAGGAAATTCTATTAGTTAGTATAAGCTACGAGTGCCTTTCGGATATAGCGCAGCCACTCGTAGCCCGTAGCTTGTAGCTCGTAGCTCGTAGCTTATAATATTCCCCCAACAGGAATTGTATGTAATCATATAATTTATATCTTTGCGAGCAAATAAACATCAACCCCTTACAAGGTTCAAGTAATGAAACAGACTATTCTCACTATTTTCTTTGCAATCATAGCATTGGGAGCAAGTGCCCAATCCCCTATCTCCTTCCAAGTAAAAGCCGGAGTCGGTACCTCCAACTTCTATGGAGAAAATGTAGAAAGTGATACACGCATCGCCTACAAAGTAGGTGTCGGCATGAACTATGAGCTCAACCGCACATGGGTGTTTCAACCATCACTGAACTTCGTATCGATAGGTGCCCGTGAAGAAGTGGAATATGTAGGCAAAGTGAACATGAACGAGTTGTATATCCAGCTCCCCATCATGATGGCCGCCCGCCTCAACCTTGGAAAAATTACAGTGCTTTCCTGAGTGCCGGCCCGTATATTGCCTATGGCGTAGGCGGAAAGACATCCGGCGAGATGGAGGAATATGATTACAGTAGTGAATACAATCCTAACAGAAACTACAGATTCCGCATAGATACTTTCGGTAACCGGATAGATGACAAAATGGGAAACAAACGCTTCGACGCCGGCCTTATGTTCGGCCTCAACATCGAATATCACAAATTCATATTCGGAGCAGAGCTTCAATTAGGAATGATCAAGGTAAACGACCAGCTGGATAACCTATTGCAATCATCCGGCATCGAGAAATTCTCTCCCAAGAATCTCGCTTCGTTCTTCACCGTAGGATACCGGTTCTGATTTACAACTGCTCCGCCTGCTTTCGTTTCATTTCATTCAGTACACTGCATGTCAACGGTATGGCAAGAATGAAAGTCAGAAGATCAGCAGTAGCCTGACACATTTCCACACCCTGCAAACCCAGATAGTGAGGCAGAATAAAAATCAGCGGAATAAAGAATAAACCTTGGCGGGCAGAAGAAATAATGGTAGCCTTTACTGGTTTACGAATCGTCTGCAACATCATATTACTCATCACAATCCATGAACCCAACGGAAAAGTAATGAACTGCCAACGCAAGGCAGCAGCACCTACTGCAATTACATCCGGGTCTCCCTTACGGAACAGAGAAACAATCTCTTCTGCAAATCCCATGCCTGCCAGTGCACACACCAGTAAGAAAATGAATCCCACCTTTACACAAAACCAGAATCCCTGACGGACACGCGCATACAATCCTGCACCGTAATTGAAACCGCATACCGGCTGGAAACCTTGCCCAAAACCTATCAGAAATGCATTTATGAACATTGCGATACGGGTAACAATAGACATGCCTGCAATAGCCGCATCTCCATAAGCCCCGGCAGCCACATTCAGCAAGATAGTAGCTACACTCGCCAGCCCCTGACGGGCAAGCGAAGGAGTACCACCACCGATAATTTCCTTTATGAAAGCCAGTGAAAGCGTGAAGTTCTTGAAACGGATACGGATATTGCCCCCCTTCTGCACATATACAACAACAGGGAGAAACTACATATCTGACTGATGACCGTAGCCAACGCAGCACCCGATATACCCATATCGAAGACAAAAATCAGAATAGGGTCCAGTATCACATTAATCACCGCACCCGATACGATTCCTACCATCGCATACGCTGCATTTCCCTGGAAACGAATCTGATTGTTCAGTACTAACGAAGCAGTCATAAAAGGTGCGCCCAGCAATATGATGCCCAAATATTTCTCCGTATAAGGCACGATAGTAGGTGTAGAACCCAATGCCAGCGACAACGGGGTAAGGAAAATAAGTCCCACTACTGCCAGAAATATACCCATAAACAACGCCCAGAAGAAACCGGTAGCCGCCATCTTCTCTGCATTCCCAGTCTCCTGCGCACCGAGTTTCCGCGAAATATAGTTCCCCGAACCGTGTCCGAAGAAAAAGCCCACCGCCTGAATTATGGACATGACCGAGAACACAATACCTACAGCCGCCGTCGACTGGGTATTAATCTTCCCCACAAAGTACGTATCCGCCATATTATAGAATGACGTAACCAACATACTGATAATCGTAGGTACAGCCAATGATACTATCAGACGGGGCACCGGGGTGGTAGTCAGATAGAGATAATTATCTTTTGTCGAATGTCTCATAGAATTTTCACAATCTCTGCAAGCAGTTCATCAATGGTTTGCACAGTCACCGCTTCGCCGTTTACCGGGTGCAGTACAAAAGTACCGTCCCCTTTCAAATTTCCCGTTTCAATATAAACGTCCGACTCCACGTTTCGGTTTACCAGAATACCATTTCTTTGCAAAGCTTTCCGCACCATAGCATATTTTTGTCCATGCCCGACAATACGGATCTGGAAAGTATACTCATTGTTCACTCGGAATAATCCTGTCTCCAGATCAAACACAATTCCTTTACGGGCAAAGAAACTACTGAGCGTTCCATCCAGTGAAAGGTCTTCGGGAGTTCCGATAGTCACTCCGTTCACCTTATCCATTAACCAGATTTTATCCGCAATCTGCAAGGCAAGTTCCAGGTCATGTGTAGACAGGAAAATAGTCTTATCCGTCTGCCGACTCAGTTGATGGAGCAATTGCATCATTTCCACTTTACTCGGGAAATCAAGAAAAGCAGTAGGTTCGTCCAGGAAAATCACCGGAGTTTCCTGAGCCAGTGCCTTGGCAATCATCACTTTTTGTCGTTCACCATCACTCAGTGTATGCACCATGCGATGTGCCAGATGAGATATTCCGACCAGGTTGATAGCATGATCCACTACCTCTTTATCTTCTTTGGAGAGTGTTCCCCAGAAACCGGTATATGGACTGCGTCCCAGACCAATAAGTTCCACAGAAGTCATATTGCGGATGTCGCACTTCTCAGTCAGGACTACACTGATCACTTTTGAAAGTTGTTTGTCCGTATAAGAGCCAATCTCTTTTCCCTGTATACGTATTTCACCGGACAACTTCGGTTGAAATGCGGAAAGTGTACGCAACAATGTAGACTTCCCCACCCCGTTGGCACCCAACAGACAAGTCAACTCCCCGCTATTGATTCCGGCACAAATATCGCTTGCCACGACTTTCACATCTCCTTTACCGGGATAGCCAATGGATAGTTTCTCAATATGTATAGTTTCCTGTTTCAAGACCTCTTTATTTTCAATTCTCAATTATTCTTCCAGTTCCCCTTTACGCTTCCTGAAGAGCACGGATGCCACCACCGGAGCACCTACCAAAGCAGTCACCGAATTCACCGGTAAAGCTCCTTCAAATCCCGGCATACGTGCTATGAGGTTGCACACCAACGCCAACGAAGCTCCTACCAACAATGTGGCAGGCATCAGTATCCGATGATCGGATGTATGAAATATAGCCCGGCAAAGATGGGGAACAGCCAGACCGATAAACATAATCGGACCGCAATATGCCGTCACAATCGCTACCAGTACACCTGAACAGGAGATCACCAACAGGCGTGCCCGCTTGATGTTCAACCCCAGGTTCCGTGCATACCCATCGCCCAGCAGCAACAGGTTCATTGTCTTTATCAGCAGAAACGAGAGTGGCAACAAGACCGCCATGATACAAACAAACAGTATCATCTGATCCCCCGACACACGGGCAAAGCTACCCAGTCCCCAAATGACGTATGCACGAATATCTTCCTCCACACTGAAATATTTCAATACGCCGATAATGGCACTTGCCACATAACCAATCATCACACCGATAATTAGCAGCGTCACATTTCCCTTTACTTTCTGTGAAACGTATACGATAAGTGCCATTACGGACAGTGCTCCGATAATCGCTGCAATGGACAACGCCACTTCTCCCATATATCCGAGCTTGCTCAGTGCTACACCGCCCATCGCTCCCGATAGCAATACCACACAGGCTACTCCCAGGCTGGCACCCGAACTGATACCCAACACTGACGGTCCTGCCAGCGGATTCCGAAAAACCGTCTGCATCTGCAAACCACTCACCGATAGCCCCGCTCCCGCCACCAATGCCGTCAATGCCTGCGGCACACGGGATTTCCAAATGATATTCTGCCAGATAATGGATTCATCCGTATTCCCCCATAAGATGTTCCAGACGGAACGAAAAGGAATATGGACAGAGCCTAACAGCAGATTCAGCAAGAAAAACAGAAATATAGATGCCAGTATCACCAACATCAGGAGCAGTGTCGGTCTTTTCATTGCAAACGTGCGTAGTATTTCGGTTGGTAATCAGGTAATAAATCGGGATGGAACGCATGGATCAGATCTTCCAGTACTATTTCCGGTTCCATCGGCATACTTTCGTAGAAAGGTTGCTCGCGCATATTGCAATAAATAACGCCTTTGTCACGGAATGCACGGAAGTCGGCATAACGGGGATCAAGGGACTTCAAAGCATCATAAGAGAATGTACCGTCGTAACTATTCACAATACGCCAGTAATCGGCACTCTCCGCCTGACTGTATACTGTTTCAAAATCCAGTGTAACACCACCGGAACGGGGATCGTCTTTCAAGAAGTAATCGGCTCCTGCATCACGGAACAGTTCGGCCAGGAAGCTTTTACCACCTACTGCATACCAGTTTCCTCCACGTATCTCACCGCTGAATACCACCGGACGCTTCTTCACATTGGCGGCCAGTTGTTTCAAGTCATTATAATGCTTTTCTATAGCAGCAAACTTTGCATTCGCCTCCTCTTCCTGTCCAATAAACAAGCCGATGAATTTAATCCATTCCGCCTGTCCCAGCGGAGTCATTTCCTTATATCCCAGGTGCGGAACCAAAGGTACTCCGATTTCACGCATCGTATCATATCCGCCACGCTTAAAAGGGGAGATAAAGATGACATCCGGATTCACACTCATGATCACTTCATTATCAAAGTTACCTTCAATTCCTATTTTGGCAGTCTTACCCGATTTCAAGCGCTCATTCATCTCTTTGTTGAACAAATGCCGTGTACTGGTTATCCCTACTACTTTATCGCAGGCTTCCAGTTTGATGAAATTGGATAATTGTAAAGAAGTCATGCAAATGGCACTGCGTACCGGTGTTTCAATCACGGTATAATCAGAAGGAATCCCTTCGGGTTTTGTTCCCCGGGGCACCAATGCATAATGGAAAGTATTACTGCTTTCATTTTGAGGATCGCGCAAGTCCACCAAGCGGACATGATTGGGGAGATATTTCACTTCAAACCCTTGGGCATAAACCGGATAAATAGAGTCTGTGGCTGATACGGAGGCTGTGGTAGCCTGTAAATCAGTAGAGTTTTGTTTGTTTTTCGGGCCACAAGCTACACATAAAATACTTAAAAGGGAGACAGTTATTGCAGTAGTTCGTTTCATGACAATAAAAAGGTATAGAATTCGAGCACAATATTCGTCATTTTTGGGGAGATACGCAAATACCCGTCCTGTAATTTAACCGAATTTGTGCCCGAACACCTCTTATATAAGAATGTCTAAAAATTCATCAGATCATTCAATGCTTCGCTCATGCTGGGATGTGTAAATATATAATCACGCAAGAAAGTATATTCTTGTCCTGTTTTCATTACAATAGATACGATATTAATGATCTCACTTGTTTCCGGTCCGAACAGGGAACAGCCCAGAATCTTATTTGTATCGGCATCTACTACTACCTTAAACAATCCGTCAGTCTCACCTAAAGTACGTGCCCGCGGAATGGCTGCAACGGGAAGTGTATTCACCTTTATGTTCAGTCCTTTCTTACGGGCTTCCGTCTCACTCAGCCCCACACGTGCCAAAGGAGGGTCCATAAATACCGAATAACTCACAGGCTCACGGTCGTCCGTACGCCGTTCTCCTGCACCAAATAAATCCTCACGGATAATGCGGTAATCGTCCAATGAAATATAGGTGAATTGTAATCCGCCTTTTACGTCACCAATGGCACGGATGGCCGGATTAGTAGTACGCAGCCACTCATCTACAATAATGGCTCCCCGTTCATTCACTTTCACGCCGGCAACTTCCAGATTCAGTCCCGAGGTGTTCGGACGACGCCCTGTTGCCAATAAGATAGCATCTCCTTCCAGGTGATGGATTTCATGAGTTACAGCATCCTCATAGATCACTGTTGCACCGTCCACGGATTGTACCTTTGCGTTGAGATGGAAAACAATACCTTTCTTTTCCAATACGGTCTGTACGCTGGCGGCAATATCCCTGTCTTCGCGCCCAATCAGTTCCGGATACCCTTCGAGTACCGTCACCTTCGAACCGAAAGAGGCATACATGGAAGCAAATTCCAGGCCGATATAGCCTCCACCCACAATCACCAGCCGTTCGGGAAGTTCTTTCAGTTCCATGATGGAAGTGCTGGTGTATACGCGGGGATTCTCTTTTATTCCATCAATAGGTGGTACGATGGTTTCCGCACCGGTATTTATAAAGATCTGAGAAGACTGCAATTCAATTACTTCTGTCTCCGTCCGCACTTCTACCACATCAGGACCGGCAAACGATCCGACACCTGTATACACCGTCACATTAGGATTATCAGCCAGATTATGATAATTCTTATTCCGCAGGAAAGAAGTCACCTCTTCTTTACGACCAATGGCCTGACGATAATAATCCTTCTTCTCTTCCCACGTAGCCTTTACCGGAGTTTCCTTAGCCAGATGTACCAACGTCTTTGTAGGAATACAGCCGATATTGATACACGTGCCTCCATACATGCGATCCGAACGTTCTACTATGGCAACCGTCTTCTGACGTTTTGCAAATTCGGCAGCCAGGGTCTTCCCACCCTTGCCGAAACCAATGATAATGGCATCATACTTTTTCATATCTTTATTTTTTAATTGTTCCAGTACGCTCTTCGCACTGTCTGCTAATATAACAATTGCGCCGGCCAAAATGGCTGTATCTTTTATAACTAATCTTCCTGCACCGGTCAATAAAGGGAAACCGAACTCTCCACTGCCCAGGTTGGGCACCCATACTTCGGGTGTGGTGACAAGGAAAGAAAGCGTTCCGAGAGTCATGATAATAGCAAGTCCCGCACCTACCAGTCCTACTTTCGGCCAAAATATGCCGAGGAATGTAAGGATACCGATGCTCATAATAAGAATACCCAATCCGTGAGAAAAACCATACGTATTATTCTCCTTGTGCCACTCATGCTTCGCGGCATCAAATTCTCCTTCTTTCAACTTATACTCTTTATAGTCGGGAGCATCGTGTGTATAGAAGAAGCTCATAAAAGGGCTGTTTGCCACAAAAGGTACGATGCCTTCCGCTTCATAATTCCAGAACTTCAACCCACCGATCCAAACGAAAATAACCAGAATTGCCACACGGATAAGATTGATACCTAACTTTTGAGTAGATGTAGCCAGTGTCAGGGCTGCTACGAACATAGATTTTAATTTTGTTTCCATACGATTATTGCATTAATGAATTGTTTTGTTTTTCTGATGCAAAAATCGGGGTTTATGTCGGAGCTTGAAATGGCAATTCTGCCGTATCAGTTGGCAATATTTCCCGTTGTGTTCAATTTACGGAAATCGGATACACTTTCACCGGTCATTTTCTTGAAAAAACGGCTGAAAGTGGACAAATCCTCGAAACCCAGCAGTTCGCTGATTTCCTTGGCGCTTTTAGGGGTATAGAGCAGTAATCTCTTGGCCTCCGACTCTATCCGTTCATGGATAATGCGTAGCGGGGAAGGTACTCCGCAGGAGGCAAACAAATTGGAGAGTGTCTTTGGGGAACGGAATAACAGGTCGGCATAATCCTGTACCTGCTTCTTTTCGCGGAAGTGCTGGTCAACCAGAATATAAAAACGGCGGACGATATCAAAGGCTTTTTCCTGTTCCGGCGTGACGCCACACTTTTCACGGGCAATGCGGGTACAGGTAATAATAAAACGTTTGAGAATGATACGTAACATTTCCTCTTGCAGATTATCGCGAACGGCGGACTCCTGCCGGAAGATACGAATAATGTCATTCAGGTTGGCGGATTGTTCCGGCGAAAGTTTCAGTTTCATCACCTGGGAAGAACCATGAAAAAGGAAACCGTTACAGGATACTTCGTCATCATGACCGAATATACAGTAGAAATTGCTGTTGAACAGGAAAGTGAGGTACTCTCCCTCCACCGATTTAATTTCAATATGCTGCAAAGGAGTAAGACTTATGATTTCGTCCTGTTCCAGCTGTATGGGAATATGGTCTATCTCCAGAGTCAAATTTCTACTCCGCACCCAAATGAACTTATATAAAGTAGTATCCTGTTGCAGTGCTTTATTTTCGTGGAAACAAAAGGTCATTGCCAAGTTCCCGTTCAGGCGGGTATTTAATTGATAATCTATCATGATGTTAAAAAGTTAGAGTTCTTTGTCGTATGCCGAAGTACAAATATACGCTATTCCGGAAGCTAATGCAAATAAAAAAGCAATCTATTTCATCATCGCCCCTTTAATCCCTCTTCGCTTTCTTTTTTGTTTATTTTTTCCAACTTCTCGATAAGTTCTGCCACATTGCGCCCATCCATAAGAGCATGATGACCGGAAATTGAAATTGGAAGCAAGTATTTTTCATTCTCTTTTACCAATTTTCCGGTAGAAATGCGCGGTACGGAATCACCTTTACCAAAGGAAACAGCGTGTTTCATCTCTGAAAATGCGAACCAAGGTAAAGCGGAATAACGGATAAGGTCCTCGCGTCCCGTATTGTCAGAAAAAGACAACCCGCTACTGTTTTTCACTCTTTCTATTTCTTTTTCGGCATTTTGTATGAATACCTCAAGATCTGCATTATATTCAAAGAAGCCGAAACCAAATGTTCCATCTTCACGTCCTATGGTGGGCGATACATAGATAAGGTCATATTTCACAACTTGTTCACCTTCAATACGTAGTTTGAAAGCCTCTGTTTCATTTACGCATTGCAGCAGAAAATGTACAGAGTACAAAAAGAAAGATTTTTGTTCTTCCCTGCTTTGGTAGTAGGCATTCGTAAAATCGACTAAAGTGGTGACCCCAAAGAATGGGTCGTCAAAAGCAGAAAAGAATTTGAAATGTTCTTTTCTGTTCCAATTTTCTAAATCAATAAGCTGTTTCATTTAATATATTTATTACTTTTTTTCAACGTATGAACTCCAGATGAAAATGTCGGATACTTTGATGAGTAGTGTTTCTCTCTCCTGTTTCAACAAGGAAGATACGACAATTTCATACAATTGCTCAACAATGTCTTTAATCATTTTATCAGGAACATCTTTATCAAAAGAAACACTAACTCAATGTTTTTATTCATATACATTTGTAACAGTTTGCAAATATACCAAAAGTGCCATTCATGGGAGGTGATGAGCGCCACTTTTTTATTGTTTTTCAGTGAAATAAGACGGTCTGCCCAGCGCTGAATCCGACAAATCGGCAAAGGTTTTCCATGATTTCCTTTGAAATCTATTGCAAAATCCATATTTTTATAAACGTGATTTAATGCATTGTCTAATTCATGGCATCAATAGATACTATATAGTTATCTTCTTTCGGGCTTGTCAGGGAATCTCTCTCTGACACAGGTTTTTCATGCCCATATTCTTCCAGAACTTATTAATAAAATTATGAATATGCTTGCTTGTTTCACTTTCAAAGTGTTGCTTAAGCATGCTTCTTCAAAAGATATATTTAAAAATGAAAGATATGAAATTTAATCAGATAGATATAGAAAAATGGAATCGTAAGGAATATTACATTCACTACATGAATGAATTATGCTGCACATATAGTTTGACCGTTAACATTGACATTACAAACTTAAAAACAGCTGTAAGACAAATGAATAAAAAGATATACCCTGTACAAATTTATATGATTGCAAGCATTGTAAATCAGTATAAGGAATTTCGAATGGATATTAATTCTTACGGAGAGTTGGGTTATTGGGATGAGGTAAATCCAAGCTATACTGTATTCAATAAGGATAATGAGACATTTTCCAGTATATGGACTGACTATAGTCGCGTCTTTAGTCAATTTTATGACAGTTGTATTGCAGATATGGATAACTATTCACAATCAACTTTCTTAAAACCGAAACAAAATGAACCGCTTAATTCTTTTACAATATCCAGTTTACCTTGGGTTAACTTTACAGGATTCAATGTGAATGCGTTTAATGAGGGGCGCTATTTACCACCCATTTTTACAATAGGCAAATTTATTGAAACAGAAAATTCTGTTTTAATGCCGCTTTCGATACAAGTTCATCATGCTGTATGTGACGGATTTCACGTTGGGAGATTCGTACAATCATTGCAAGATTTATCTTTCAATTATAAGGATTGGTTATTTTAGGTCGGGTATGAAAGATTATAAAATTTGAATTATCCGCATTAATTCAAAAACACTCTATTGTAAAATCATAGAAATTATATACAAAAATAGCTTGTTACTTTCTTTTTCTTTCCTGCGCTTTTTATCTACCATTCCCGTGAAAACAGAAAAGGCAGACAAATTGTAATCATCAAAAATAAATCGCAACAAAATCAACGACCCTATTAATAGCCATAAACAGTGTTTTTAAAGAATAACAGGAACGTTTTTAAAGAATGTGCCCAACGTTTATTAAAAACGTAAAAGGGGCACTTAAAAGCAAAAAACGATAAATACAAACAAAAAAGGCGATAATCCTTATGAGGAAGTATCGCCTTTATAGTTTTTCGTATGCTATTATTTCAAGAATAGATTTCCCCGCTTCTTAGCAATAAAATTATATTACTAAAGAAAAGAGAACCGGCAGTAATAATACATATCTGCTAAAGTCCGGGAAAGGAAGATTCGATTTTATCATTTGCCAAATTTTTAGGTTTACTATTAAAGTTGTGTTTTTTTTCAAAACCCTACAAATATACTACATCAGGAAAGCGAAGTCAAGTCTTTCAGCCGTTTTTTCCAACTGTTTTCAGACTTTACATACTCATCTACTCTTATTCTCGTTTTTTATCTGTATCTTTGCAACCGATAATTATAAAAATCACCCTTTTATGTGTTGTGCTTCCGCGTAAATACCATATTGCGAGTTTGCCTCTCTAACTTTCGAGATGCCAACGGTACTGAATAGACATTCAGGATATTCCTCTAAATATCTTCGTCTATTATCAGGGAAATAGTACCTTGTCGGAATATGGGAAATCTTCGTTTTTTATTAACCACTTTTTATGAATTCTATATCAATCTGTCAATGTGCTGAAGGTTGATATGATAACAGTATGTAAGATTATGATTTACCCTAAAAATTTGGAACAAAAAATAGGTATTGATGCAGTTCGCCAATTTATCACTGAAAAGTGTTTGTGTACGCTTGGAGAAGAACAAGTCATAAATATGAGTTTCTCAACGAATTATACCACCATTGCGAAATGGCTGGAACAAACCAGTGAGTTTTCACAGATTATACGCAACAAAGAAGATTTTCCTACGGACTTCTTCTGTGATGTTCGCGATTCGATACAGCGAGTTGAGAAAGATGTTACAACGTGGTATTCAGTAGAAGAAATATCCAATTTGATGAACTCTCTTCAAACAATCCATAAGATTGTAACCTTCTTGCATAGTGCGAAATACAATGCAAACAGAAAATATCCTGCACTTACTTTAATGACAGATGAGATAAAGCTTTTCCCTTCATTAGTGGAGAAAGCAAGTTCTATATTAGATAAATCCTGCCAAGTAAAAGACAATGCCTCACGCCGACTTGCAGAGATACGCAAGGATAAAGGGGAAGCTGCAAAAGCCGTAGCACGCAACCTGCAAAATGCAGTTCGCGATGCACAGAAAGCAAGGCTCATTGGAAAAGACACGCAGGTGAGCAGACGTGACGGGCATTTGGTGATTCCTATTGACTCTGCCAACAAAAGAAAAATCAAAGGATATGTGCACGACGGTTCCGGTAGTGGGAAGACAGTTTTTATCGAGCCCGAAGCCGTTGCAGAAGCTAACAATCGCTTGAAGGAACTGGAAGCGGACGAACGACGCGAGGTAGTAAGAATCCTCATTGAATTTACAAATCTTACCCATCCGCATATAGCTGACCTCAAGCGTGCATACCACTTTATGGGAGAAATGGACTTCATCCGAGCCAAGGCATTATTTGCGGTGCGCATTAATGGCATCAAAACCATATTCGAAGATAAACAGCAGGTGGAATGGCAACAAGCAATACACCCTTTGCTGCATATACAACTATTGCAACAATGCAAACAGGCGCACCCTTTGGATATCAGCCTGAATAAAGAAAACAGATTATTAATCGTTTCGGGAGCAAATGCAGGGGGTAAGTCTCTTTGCCTAAAGACAGTTGCACTATTGCAATACATGTTGCAGTGCGGACTTTTGATTCCTGTACATGCAAGTTCGAGAGCCGGCATATTTGAAGATATCCTTGTAGATATCGGCGATGGACAAAGTATAGAAAACAGCCTTAGTACATATACCGCCCACCTGACCAATATGAAGTTATTCGTGGAGAACTGTCACAGTAAAACACTAATTCTGATAGATGAATTCGGTAGTGGAACAGAGCCGCAAATAGGAGGAGCTATCGCCGAAACATTACTCGACAGGTTTAACCGTAAGCGTAGTTTTGGTGTAATAACAACTCACTTTCAGAATCTGAAACATTTTGCCTATGAGACTGACGGAATCATAAACGGTGCCATGCTCTATGACGCCGAACGTATGCAACCGCTATACCGGCTCTCTATCGGCAGTCCGGGAAGTTCATTTGCCATTGAAGTTGCCAGAAGAATTGGTCTTCCCGAAGGCATCATTGTAGATTCATCCACCAAAATAGGGGGAGATTTTATCAAT
>Ga0192239_1041_pt1 | contig 48839 bp, 46 predicted proteins | sample Koala_Koa27_G3_FD_131231 | JGI IMG/M metagenome (GOLD analysis project Ga0192239, IMG submission 131231) | Enriched cells from koala feces incubated with labeled cellulose particles, San Francisco Zoo, California, United States - Koala_Koa2-7_G3 ... | reverse complement strand
CATTTAATTCATTTCGGACGGGTCATGAATTAAATGACAAAAGAATTATTTTTAGACATAAGAACAAAAGAACATATTCAGAGTATAATACAGCTTATGTTTTCTTATTTGTTCTTATGTCTAAAAAATAATAATCTGTTTAACTCATTTCTTTTCCATTGGAATTCTCCGGATGTACTTCCCTGTTTTCTTCCTTTTTTATGAGTAGATATGTGATGTGTGTATGTGGATAAATGATGATTCGCTCCTACAAGGCGTATAGGTCTTTATATTTGTATAGGTATATAGCTTTGAAGTACCATCGTAAGTGTTCATTTGAGCTTTATAGAAGTTACCGCATCTTTGCAACGTTAACGTTAGTGAAGAGATTTTGAACATGATTTATTTAATTTAAAAAGAAAAAGAACTATGAGTATTTTGTATAAGAAGGTTTGGAGATTATTAAATCCCCTCGATAAGAAATCGGCAAAGAAGGTATATCCGGTTATCGCCTACAAGTATGGTGTGGCGATGGATCTGAAGCAGATTGCGAAAAAGATCAGTCGACTTTCCGGTGTGAGTGAAGGTGTAGTGAACTCTGTGTTGAAAGATTTCCGCACGGAGTTGAAAGAAGAGTTGCTTTTGGGGCGGTCGGTGAATATTGACGGACTGGGATTTTTTATCTTGCCGCTCGTAGCAAAGGGGCGGATACAGCAGAGGCGTTTACGGCGAATGATATCACTGGCTTGCGTGTTTGTTTCCGTGCCAATAAGGAAATTCGTATTACGGCTAACGAAAGCACCCGCTCCGAAGGACTTAGTCTCAAAGATGTGGATCGCATCAATGACGAACTTCCTACAGAAGGTGGCGGTTCGTCGTCACCTGACGGAGGAATAGAGGAAAACCCGCTTGGATAAAGTCTAAAGCTGAGGAGCTTAGAAATTAAAAAATGAAGAATTAAAAATTAAACGATTGTATTTATGAAGAAGTCTGTTTTGAAAAAAAATACTGAAAGTAGTGATGGCTATTGTTTCGGCTGCGCTGGGAGCACTGGGAAACAATGCAATGAAGTGATGACGAGGAGATATAAGATCTGAGTTAAATAATAGATAGGGGAGTGTCGGAATTCAGGCACTTCCCTATATTTTTAATGAACCATTCCGTAAAATGAAGATCGTAAAAAAGCTATTCTGTGGAGTCAGTACTGTGCTTGTTGTATTGATGAGCAAAAGAACTATGTGTAAATAACGAATGAAAATGCGTAAGAAAAAACTTGTTACTTAATTGTGTTTTCGCCTGAATAACTTTACCTTTGTTTCATAAACCTAAAAAACCGGTAAGTCATGAAATACAAACTATTAGTTCTTGATGTAGACGGAACTCTGCTCGATAGTGAGAAGAAAATCAGCAAGCGCACACTGGCCGCCTTGTTAAAAGTGCAACAGATGGGGGTACGCATCGTATTAGCTTCCGGCAGGCCCACCTATGGCCTTATGCCCATTGCCAAGGCTCTGGAACTGGGCAATTACGGAGGCTTCATTCTCTCCTACAATGGCGGGCAAATTATCAATGCGCAAAGTGGCGAACTACTCTTTGAGCGTAGGATAAACCCCGAAATGCTGCCCTATCTTGAAAAGAAATCCCGTAAGAACGGGTTCGCCATTTTTACGTATCACGAAGATACCATCATCACCGACTCGCCCGAAAACGAGCACATACGCCGCGAAGCCGAGCTGAATGGCCTGAAGATAATTGCCGAAACCGAATTTTCGATAGCGGTGGACTTTGCTCCTTGCAAGTGCATGCTGGTAAGCGATGACGAAGAAGCCCTCGTGGGACTGGAAGACCACTGGCGCCGGAGGTTGAACGGAGCGCTGGATGTATTTCGTTCGGAACCCTATTTTCTGGAAGTGGTGCCCTGCTCCATTGATAAATCCAATACGCTGGGCGCCTTGCTTGAGAAGTTGGGCATCAACTCCGAAGAAGTCATCGCCATTGGCGACGGAGTTTGCGATGTCTCCATGATACAATCCGCCGGACTGGGCATCGCCATGGGAAACGCCCAAGACTCGGTGAAGGTCTGTGCCGACCGCATCACCGCCTCCAACGATGAAGACGGCGTGGCCGAAGCCGTGGAGAAAGCGATACTTGCCGAAATCCGCCCCACCGACGTGCCCCTGGATCAACTCAACCAGCGTGCCCGCCACGCATTGATGGGAAATCTGGGCATACAATACACTTACGCCTCCGAAGATAGGGTAGAGGCTACCATGCCCGTGGACGAACGTACCCGCCAACCTTTCGGCATCCTGCACGGAGGTGCCAGCCTGGCATTGGCCGAAACCGTGGCCGGACTGGGTTCCATGATACTTTGCAAGCCGGACGAAATAGTGGTCGGCATGCAAGTCAGCGGAAATCATATCTCCTCCGCTCACGAGGGGGATACGGTAAGGGCGGTGGCGACCATCGTGCATAAAGGCCGCTCCTCGCATGTGTGGAATGTGGATGTGTTTACTTCCACGGCCAAGCTGGTGTCTTCGGTGCGTGTAGTCAATAGCATACTGAAAAAGGGATGATCGAAAATGAATTGGACAACGGGCCACAAGAACCACCCGTTGAATCCGCAAAGAAGGACAATACCCGGACCCTCGTAAAAAGAACACTTGCGATTGCCGGTTTAGCCTTGGTTGTATATTTTTTGTACTCCATCGTTCACCTGTTTGTTTCGCCCGACCGCAACATTCAGCAAATCTACCTGGTGCCCGAAGACGCGGCATTTATCATCCAGTCCTCGGCGCCCATCGACGATTGGGCAAAGTTCAGCGGAAGCGCAACCTGGCAATGCCTGAAGCGGGCGAAAGCCTTCGAGGACGTCACCCGGAATGTGGAAACGCTCGACACCGTGGTTCGAAGCAATAAAATGTTGTTATCGCTTGTTGGCAAACGGGATATGCTCATCTCGATCCATAAAGTCCGTGCCCGCGATTGGGATTTCCTGATTGTGCTGGACATGCAAAAGGCCTCCAAGATGGACTTGTTGAAGGATCAGCTTGAAACGGTGCTCACCATGGCGGGCAGTTCCGTAACCAACCGGATGCACAACGGGATTAACATCCTCGAAATGCGCGATCCGGATACACGCGATATTTTTTATTGCGCCTTCGTGGACAACCATTTTGTAGGTTCCTATACCTCCAAACTTGTAGAATCGGCCATCGACTCACGCAACAAGCCCAAAATCGGTCTCGATCATTCTTTTATCGAAGCCGAAAAACGGGTGTCCGGCAAAGGACTTGTCCGCGTTTTTATCAATTATGCACGCCTGCCTCAATTCCTGAATATTTATCTGGGAACCGGAAACGAGTACATCGATATGTTCAGCAATTCCATGGATTTTGCCGGACTCTATTTCAATACCGACCACAAACGGATGGAGGTGAAAGGATATACCTTGCGTAAAGACACCGCCGATCCGTACATCATGGCCTTGCTGAACTCGGGCAAGCACCGGATGAAAGCCCACGAAATCCTGTCCGGACGGACGGCACTCTATACCAATATCGGTTTTAGCAATCCGGTGACATTTGTAAAGGAACTGGAGAATACACTCGCGGTCCACGATCCGCAATGGTGCGAATCTTATAGGAGTTCCCGGAAGAAAATTGAAAGCCTGTTCGACATCTCTCTGGAAGAAAACTTCCTGAGCTGGATGTCGGGAGAATTTGCCATCACCCAATCCGAGCCGGGGCTGTTGGGGCACGATCCGGAACTGATTCTGGCCATCGGCGCCAAAAGCATCAAGGACGCCCGTAAGAATATGGAGTTTATAGAAAAGAAGATCAGGCGACGCACCCCGCTCCGGATAAAGACGGTTGATTATAAGGGATTTGAAATCAACTATGTGGAAATGAAAGGCTTCTTCCGTTTGTTCTTCGGAGGGCTGTTCGACAAGTTCGAAAAACCCTATTACACGTACGTGGACGATTATGTGGTGTTTAGCAACAAAGCCTCGTCCCTGCTTTCATTTGTAGAAGATTACGATCAGAAGAACCTGTTGAAGGATAATCCGGGCTTTAAAAATGCCTTCTCGTACCTGAATTCGAGCTCTACCGTTTTCTTATATACGGATGTACATAAGTTTTATTACCAGTTGAAGCCTATGATGAATGCCGTTACGTGGGGAGAGATACAATCGGACAAGGAGATTGTCTACTCATTTCCCTATTGGACCATGCAGATTACGGGAGACGGCCAGTCCGCCTCGTTGCAATGCGTGATGGACTATAAACCTTATCAACCGGAAGAAGCGAGCGTAGCGGTGGTAGTGGACGATGAAGCTGACGAAGTAATGAACGAAGACGCCGAAACGGAGAAGGAGCAAATGAGTGAATTGCAACGTTTCTATGTTGAGAAATTTGAGGGCAACGTCTTGCGGGAGTTTTATCCCGAAGGAGCGCTGAAGAGTGAAGCGGAAGTGAAAGAGGGAAAGCGCCACGGACGCTATCGCGAATATTATGAGAACGGCAAACTGAAACTCCGCGGAAAATACGGAAATAACATACCCAAAGGCACATGGAAGTACTATACGGAGGGGGGAGAGTTTGAACGGAAAGAGAAGTATTAAAAAAGAGAAAAACAATGCTTGCATATACCTATATTGAACACGGAAAATTTGAACTTATAGAAAAACCGAAACCCAGGTTGAAAGACCCCCGCGACGTCATTGTCCGCGTGACGCTCGGTAGCATCTGCACCAGCGATTTGTACATCAAGCACGGTAGCGTGCCGCGTGCCTTGCCCGAAACCACGGTGGGGCACGAAATGGTAGGCATCGTGGAGCAAGTGGGCGCGGACGTCACTTCCATCAGGCCCGGCGACAGGGTTACGGTGAACGTAGAAACCTTTTGTGGCGAATGCTTCTTTTGCCGACACGGATATGTGAACAATTGCACCGATGCCAATGGCGGTTGGGCACTGGGTTGCCGCATTGACGGAGGTCAGGCCGAGTACGTCCGCGTGCCTTATGCCGACCAGGGATTGAACCGCATTCCGGATGCGGTGAGCGACGAACAAGCGCTCTTTGTGGGCGACGTGCTTGCCACGGGCTTTTGGGCGGCTCGCATATCGGAGATTACCGAAAAGGATACGGTGCTCATCATCGGCGCCGGCCCTACCGGAATCTGCACCCTGCTTTGCGTGATGCTCAAGCACCCCCGTCGCATCATTGTTTGCGAGAAATCTCCTGAAAGAATACGCCTTGTGCGTGAACATTATCCGGACGTACAGGTGGTGGAACCGAAGGATTGCCGGGAATTTGTGTTGCGGAGTAGCGATCATGGCGGAGCCGACGTCGTGCTCGAGGTGGCAGGAACCGACGACACCTTCCGTCTGGCGTGGGAGTGTGCACGCCCCAATGCCATCGTCACCGTGGTGGCCCTCTACGACCGCCCCCAGGTGCTTCCCCTGCCCGATATGTACGGAAAAAACCTGACCTTCAAGACCGGTGGCGTGGACGGGTGCGATTGCGCCGAGATACTTCGCCTGATCGAAGAAGGCAAGATAGACACCACGCCACTTATCACACACCGCTTCCCGTTGAATGAGATTGAGGAGGCTTACCGGATTTTTGAAAATAAACTGGACGGGGTGATGAAAGTTGCGGTGTCCGAAAGAGAAAAGAAAGAATTCGGAACGAAAAAGTAATGAGCCAAATGATTAAGTAATACTATCTTAATTCTCCTCCTCCTGGGAGGAGGAGTACCCGTAGGGGGAGGTGGTAGGTGAGAAAATAATTCCTTATTTATATGATTCATAGGTATTTCTTGCTTTATCTACCACCCCGCCCTCTGGGCACCCCTCCTCCGACGGAGGAGGGGAATTGAGATACTCTATTTACTCAATATTGAAATACTCATTTACTTCATAACCTTATTAAAAAGAATACAGCCTTATGCCCATTATTGAAATATCCTCCTTGTCGCACCCCGGAATCGAGGTGTTCTCCACCCTCACCGAGGCCCAGTTGCGCAACCGCATCGAGCCCGATAAAGGCCTGTTCATAGCCGAAAGCCCGAAGGTGATCCGTGTAGCATTGGATGCCGGATATGAACCTCTGGCCCTCTTGTGCGAGCAAAAACACATCACCGGTGATGCCGCCGACATCATCAGTCGTTGCGGCGACGTGCCCGTCTATACGGGCGGACGGGAGTTACTCGCCACGCTGACGGGCTATGTCCTGACGCGCGGAGTGTTGTGCGCCATGCGTCGCCCTGCGCCCCGCACGGTGGAAGACACATGTCGGGATGCCCGGCGTATCGTCGTCATCGACGGTGTGGTGGACACCACGAACATTGGTGCCATTTTTCGTTCGGCGGCCGCCCTCGGGATGGATGCCGTGTTGCTGACGCGTAACTCTTGCGATCCGTTGAACCGCCGTGCGGTCAGGGTGTCCATGGGTTCGGTCTTTTTGGTTCCCTGGACGTGGCTGGACGGCACTCTCAGTGATCTGGCCCGCCACGGCTTCCGCACCGCCGCCATGGCACTTACGGACGATTCTATCTCCATTGCCGATCCTGTCTTGACGTCCGAACCCCGGCTGGCCATCGTGATGGGAACGGAGGGAGAGGGGCTTCCACCCGATACGATTGCGGTAGCGGACTATGTAGTCCGTATCCCGATGGCGCATGGGGTTGATTCGCTCAATGTGGCGGCCGCCGCCGCCGTGGCGTTCTGGTAACTTAGGGCTACGGATTAAAACTATTCTTGTTTTAATTTCGATATGGATAATCTTCGGATGTATAAAGAATTACTTGCGGATAAATATTCCTAAGGAAGGAATTCCATGTGGCTGTTGGATGTGTAGAGAGGAAGAGTATGGCCGTAAGGAATATAAAAGAGAAACTTGGTGCATTATCAAAGAATGAGCCAATAGATTAAAATACCATTCCTCGCTCTTTCTATACTATAAGCGTGAAATGGTATTTTGTTATTCAGTGCGTAATGTTGGGAATTCTTGTTTTTTTATTGATAATTTATTATAGGTTACTTACCGATGCAGAAATGTTGAAATATATTTTGTAGCACCATATCATTCGTCACCTCCCCCGCGATGTCGCTCAAATGGAAGATGCACTCCCTGATGTCCTGGGCCACGAAGTCCCCGGAAAGATTGTTTGCCAATCCCTGTTGTACGCGTCCGATGGCTTCTAAAGCATGCGTAAGGGCTTCGTAATGGCGGGCATTGGTCACTATCACGTCGTTCTGGGTTATCGTAGGCAGATTGGCGGCGGCTATAAGTTTCTTCTGAAGCACATCCGTATTTTGCCTTTTCTTGGCGGAAATAAAAATACATTCGGCGTCAGGAATGATGGAAGAGGCCGCAGACAGCACCTCATCAGAATGAGCCGTGCCCAACAAATCCGCTTTGTTGAATACCAATATCAAATGCTTTCTTTCCAGACGCGGAAGTATCTGCCCCGATAGCTGATTCATTTGCGACGTTGCGTCCGTTGCATCAATCATCCAAAGCACGATCTCCGCTTGTTCCAGTTTTTGGAACGTGCGCTCTATGCCCAGACTCTCAATCGTATCATTGGTTTCGCGGATACCTGCCGTGTCAATGAAACGGAAAGTAATGCCGCCGATATTGGTCATATCTTCAATCACATCGCGCGTAGTGCCGTGAATATCGCTCACGATAGCCTTGTCCTCGTTCAGCAATACATTGAGGAGCGTTGATTTCCCGGCATTCGTTTCGCCGATGATGGCTACCGGTACGCCGTTTTTGATCGCATTTCCTACGCTGAACGAATGTACCAGTCGGGAAATGACCCCCTCGATATGATCTGCCAATCGGCAAAGCTCCGTTCTGTCCGCAAACTCCAACTCTTCATGGTCGCTGAAATCCAGTTCCAGCTCAATCAGTGAAGTGAAGTGTAGCAACTGGTTGCGTAGCTCCGTAAGCTCCTTGCTGAATCCGCCACGCATCTGGCTCATGGCAAGGCGGTGGGTGGCGGCAGATGAAGAAGCAATCAGGTCCGCCACGGCTTCGGCCTGGCTCAAATCCATCTTGCCATTGAGAAAGGCGCGTTGCGTGTATTCTCCTGGTCCCGCCAGGCGGCAACCGTGCTTAATGAGCAATTGCAAAACCTGTTGCAAGATATAGCTCGAACCGTGGCAGGTGATCTCCGTACTATCTTCGCCCGTGTAAGAGTGCGGGGCGCGAAACAGGCTGACAAGAACCTCGTCGATGATTTCCTCTCCATCGTGTATCTTCCCGAAAGTCAATGTATAAGGTTTGCAATCCGCTAGCGTTTTACCGGATTTTGCCGGGGTGAAAATGTGGCTGGTGATACGAATGGCGTCCGCTCCTGAGACGCGAATGCTTCCGATTGCTCCTCCTTGGGTCGTGGCAATGGCACAGATGGTATCCTGATTCATCATAAAAATTGTTATTTGAGTTGCAAAGATAGCCTTTTGGGGTAAAAAAAAGAACGCGATTGTATATTACTTACTCTTTTTTATTACATTTGCTCAATTTTCGTAGCCTTTACATGATACACTTTGTTATTATGGCGCAAGACAAAATAAAAATGCATGATTCCGCTTCTCATACTATCGAGAAAGACGAGAACACGGAACTACTGAAAGAGAAATTATTGAAGGTCAACTCCGTTCTGGCTGCCCATCAAATTGCTCTCTGGGAGATAAATATCAATACCTTGGAGTGCACTTTCACTCAGGAATATTTCGAAAGTTTAGGCTTGGATAAAGTCGGCATCCGTTATCAGAATTTGGAAGAGTTCTGTAGCTTTGTGCATCCCGATGATAAGCATTTGGTGTCGTTGGATGGCTTTCAAAAGAAATTGGATGGCTTTGAAGAGTCCAAAGTCTTACGCGTGCGTTGCGTAGGAGCGCATGGCGAAACAGTCTGGTTGGAGGACCACCTCTTATCTGTAGAGAAAGATAAAAGTGGAAATCCGGAAAGCCTCTTATGCTATACCGTGAACGTCACTGGGCAGTGCGAACGCGAAACACGCATATCGCGCGTGGAAGAGCGAAACCGGAAGATAATACAGGCATTGCCTGAATTCATCTTCATCTTTGATGAAAATTTCTTCCTCACCGACGTGTTAATGTCTTCTGACACCATTTTGCTCCATCCCGTTGAACAACTACGGGGAGCGGACGGGCGCACTATCTATTCTCCCGAAGTCAGCGACCTGTTTCTACGGAATATACGTCAATGCCTCGAAGACGGGGAGTTGAAGGAGATAGAGTATCCCCTGGATGTGGATAATTGCGAAAGGCATTATTTCCAGGCACGCATCGCGCCGTTCGAAGATAATAAAGTGATGGCATTGATACACGATATCGGTGACAGGGTGCAACGCTCCAATGAACTCATCGAGGCGAAGCAACGGGCAGAAGAGGCCGACCGCATGAAATCGGTGTTCCTGGCCAATATGAGCCACGAGATCCGCACTCCTTTGAATGCTATCGTGGGATTCTCTGAAATCATAGCTTTGACGGAAGATGAAGTGGAGAAAGCCGAATACCTGAACATCATCCAGAAGAATAGCAACCTGTTGTTGCAACTCATAAATGACATTCTGGACCTTTCCCGCATCGAGTCGGGGAAATCGGAAATGAACTTCCAGTTGGTCGAAATGACCGGACTGATTGACGAAGTGGAGAAAGTGCATCGCCTGAAAATGAAAACGGGCATCCGACTGAATGTGATGCGTCCCGATGAGGAAATCTGGATTATGGTGGACCGGAACAGGATTACGCAAGTGCTGTTCAACTTCCTCTCCAATGCCATTAAGAATACCCATGAAGGAGCCATCACCCTGGGACTGGAGGTCTGCGGAGAATGGTTGAAGGTTTATGTAACGGATACCGGTTGTGGCATTGCGAAGGAGAAATTGCCCTTGATTTTCAACCGTTTCGAAAAGCTGAACGATTTTGTTCAGGGCACGGGTCTGGGGCTTCCCATCTGCCAGAGCATCGTGGAGAGATTGGGAGGAAAGATTTCCGTAGAGTCCGAAGTAGGAGTGGGGAGCACTTTCGTGATGACCCTTCCTTACCGCCAGTTTGTGTTGGGAGCGGATGGTGAACCTGTTGAAATCAATGCCCACGTAGAGCGAAGATCAGACGGCAGGAAGAAAATTCTGATAGCCGAAGATACGGAGTCTAACTTTATGCAGATAAACATTTTGCTGAAGAAGGACTACACTATTTCGTGGGTTACCAATGGCGAAGAGGCCATAAATAGTTTCTTGCGCGAGCGTCCCGACCTGATATTGATGGACATCCGCATGCCGGTGATGAACGGTATTCAGGCTACGGAAAAGATACGTACCATCGACATCGATCTGCCTATCGTTGCGGTGACGGCCAATGCTTTCCTGATAGAACAACAACAAGCATTAGCCGCCGGATGCAATGATATAATTGCCAAACCATATACTTACGAAAGATTGAAGGAAACAATCATCAAGTATATTTGAGTGGGTGTTTCTTAAATTCTGTCCAGTACGGTTTTTATCAAAGTGTCAATCGTATTCTTGTAGCCCGTATTGACTTCTTTAATCAACCGGTTGGCTATGACCATGCATACCGTGGTCGCCTTATGTCCCATCAGGCGGCTCAAACCGGCCAGTGCGGAGCTTTCCATCTCGAAGTTCGTAATGCGATAGCCATTGTATTCAAAGTTCTCGATCTTTTCATTTTGCTTCGGGTCGGCCAGCGGAATGCGTAGTTCGCGTCCTTGCGGGCCAAAGAAACCACCGGCGGCAATCGTTACACCGCGTACCATATCGTCTCCGGCAATGCGCCCTATCAGTTCGGCATTGGCGTCGATCACGTACGGAGCAGGTGCGCACATATTCCCCGACCATCCCATGTGGTTCAGGAATGCACGTTCAAATGGCAGGTCACACACTTCATTGCGCCCTGAATAGAAGTTCAGCAGGCCATCGAAACCAATGGACTTTTGCGAGCAGATAAATGTACCTACGGGCGTATTCGGTTGCAAACCGCCACAAGTACCGATACGTACCAGTTCTAACTGGCGAAGTTGGGGCTTTTCTTCACATGTGTTGAAGTCGATGTTGGCCAAGGCGTCCAGTTCGTTCATCACAATATCGATGTTGTCGCAACCAATACCCGTAGAAACCACCGTGATGCGTTTGCCCTTGTAGGTACCTGTAATGGTTTTGAACTCGCGGCTTTCCACTTCACATTCTTTATTCTCAAGGTGTGAGCCTACCAGTGCCACTCTGCCCGGGTCGCCCACCAGGATTACTTTGTCTGCCAGCCACTCAGGCTTTACGTGCAGATGAAAAACTGAACCGTCATCATTGATAATAAGTTCGGAAGATGCAAAATACTTTTTCATATTCTGGATTTTTTGGTTGATACGTTTATAAATAGAAAACGCCGGAACGGGATTACTGTTCACCGGTTCCGACGTTTTTCTGGGGCAATAATTCTACCGGTTATTTACTCAACGGCTGGTTTGAGTTGTTTCCCGATGGTTTGGCTATGGTTTCGCGCATGGAAGTATCAGCTTCGATGTTCTTCATCCGATAATAATCCATGATGCCCAGGTTGCCGTTACGGAATGCTTCTGCCATGGCCTTAGGTACTTCGGCTTCCGCCTCGATCACCTTGGCGCGTGCTTCCTGAGCTTTCGCCTTCATTTCCTGTTCGCTGGCCACGGCCATTGCACGGCGTTCCTCAGCTTTGGCCTGGGCGATATTCTTATCGGCATTTGCCTGGTCTATCTGCAAAGCCGCACCGATGTTCTTACCTATATCGATATCAGCGATATCAATGGACAGGATTTCGAAAGCCGTACCGGCATCCAGACCTTTGCGGAGCACAAGTTTGGAGATTGAATCCGGGTTTTCCAATACTGACTTGTGGTTTTCGGACGAACCGATGGAAGATACGATACCTTCGCCTACACGGGCCAGGATAGTGTCTTCACCGGCACCACCCACCAACTGGCGGATATTGGCGCGTACCGTTACACGGGCTTTGGCTATCAACTGGATACCATCTTTTGCTACGGCGGTCACCGGAGGAGTATCGATCACCTTTGGGTTTACCGACATCTGAACGGCTTCGAACACATCACGTCCGGCAAGGTCGATTGCGGTAGCCATCTGGAAGGATAATTCAATATTAGCTTTAGAGGCGGATACCAAGGCGTGCACCACTCTTTCTACGTGTCCACCGGCCAGGTAGTGAGCTTCCAGCTCGTCGCGGGTAATGTTGCTCAATCCGGCTTTGTGTGCTTCAATCATACCCGGTACAATGATGTAGGGAGGTACGTTACGGATACGCATTAAAAACAATTGCACCAATGAAATCCTGACTCCCGAAACTTTGGCGGACAACCATAGGAAGAAAGGAACATAGTGGAAGAACAGTACGATGAAGATAATGCCTCCTATCACAAGAAAGGCAGTTAGGTACATAGTGTCTACGTTCATGATTTATAAGATATTAAGTGTGAATATTAGTCTTTTTTCTTTTCTACCATGATAACGCCGTCCGTAATACGGTTTACAATGATAGGGGTTTTTCCATTCAGGAATCCGTCCATGGATTTCACTTCCACGATGTTGCCGTCTATTTCGGCATTGCCGATCAGTACCAGGCGTGTAATGGCCACACCCGTATCGCCTACTTTTACTTGATCTGCGGCCGTACGGTCCACCTTCGATGTGATATTCTTCTTCAACGCCACTTTATCCAAGGTCTTGGAGCGCATGAAGAGTATCAATGAGCCTATGCAGGCTATTGCCGATACACCGAGCGTGATGAAACCAGCCGTTGTACCCAGATAGGCAAAGGCATAGTAGTTGGCATAGATCATGCAAGCTCCGGCCAGAATTCCGGCTATGCTGATGCCCGGGATGACGAACAGTTCTACCAAGAATAGGATAACCGCCGCAACAATGAGTACAATGATGATAAGTATGTCCATAGTTTTCTATTTAAAGGATTGTTTTTCTGTATTACGCACTTCAATGGCGGCCTTCTCCAATTCAACTGATAATTGTTGTATCTGCTTTTCCAGGTCGAGTATGGCGGGAGCCAGTTTGGCTTTATCGCTTTCCTTGGCGCGGGAGTACAAGGAACGTTGCTCTTCCAATTTGTTTTGCTGCTCTTTGAAGGCCTTTTCTAATTGGAGGTATTTGCCGAACAGGTTTTTGGCCTGAGGAGATTTGAAATCACTTTGTTGATAATAAGTATTCCGGTCATCGATTACAAACTCAAACTCATGACTTTTCGTAGTTTGTGGCTTTTCATCGAATGCGGCCTGTAGTCGATGTTTGGCATCGGCTACGGCATCCTGATCCGTCCACGTATCTTTCAGAGAATGAATCCGGGCAAGTCCGATTGCTTTTTTCGGGTCCATTGCTTCATAATTATATACCCTTTTGGAAGAATTTGGAATAAATACATAGATACAAACTTTTCCTTCCGGCTGGTAACGGTCGGAGGCAAACCATCCGAGATTATTATATTCGTCGATAACAAACATATAGTCATTATAGGGAGAGTTGAACGGCATACCCACATTTTCTGGAGTGAGGTAGGTGTTCGTATTGGTATTGTAACGGGTGACGAATATGTCGTAACCACCTATCGAATTTTCACCATCAGCGGCATAATAGATGGTGATGCCATCTGTCAATACATACGGATAGTTGGCATTGATGGAATCATTTATACTACCGGGTAGCAGGCTACCTTTGCTCCATTCGCCCTGCATTTTGTTACGCGAGAGGATGCTGAGTTTACCGTCCGGTTGGCGCTCACCATAATAAATCTTATTGCCGAGTTCTGTTTCATATACGGTAGCTTCAACCTCTGTCTCATTCTGGAAGAAATCGTTGTACATGAATAGTTTACCGGATTCAGGACTGATTTTATAAGCTTCCAGAAAACGACCTTTGTCTATTACGATGCTATCGATAATGCAAACTTCTTCAACCCCTTTCAACATGCGGAAGTTGGCTTTACTTTTCTCCAATAGCTTTTCGGCTTCTGCGGTCGGCCTTTTCCGTTTGGCCAGGTCGCTGATGTAGTCTTCGTAGCATTTGATGGCATCTTCAAAGCGATACAGGTCATTGTAATTTCGCGCCAGATAGAGTTGTCCGCTGGGCACCCGTCTTTTTACGGCGGTTTCCAGATATTTCAAGGCTACTTCAGGCTCTCCTGTTTCCAGACAACATACGCCGTACCATAAGTTATAATTTCCATTTGCCGGTTGTATCTTTACGAGTTTCTGGAAAATTGGTTTGGCTTTCTCGTATTGCCCTTGGTTGTAGAAAGCTCTGGCTTCCTCCAACGTCTGTGCCGATACACCGACTAATGTGAGACAAAATAGAAGGAGTAAAATATATCTCTTTTTCATGCTAGTTATCCAACTTACAAATTCGAATGTTCAAAAATACAAATTAATCGGGAATAATGCTGATTTCCGTTATTCTATTATGTTAATTCTTCTTTAAATCATTCTTTTCTCTTACTTTTGCAACCGCAAATCTTATGTAGTATTATGGCTCAATTCACCGAAGAAGAGAAAACCGTCCGCCGCATTGAAAAGCGGTTTACTAAGGGGCTGGTAGAATATGGTCTGATAGAGGATGGGGATAAGATCCTTATCGGACTCTCGGGCGGCAAAGATTCTTTGGCGTTAGTGGAGCTATTGGCAAGACGCGCCCGAATTTTTAAGCCCAGGTTTGCGGTGGTTGCCGTCCATGTAGTGATGAAGAATATTCCGTATCAGAGTGACCTGGCATATCTTCGTGAGTATGTAGAGTCATGGGGAATCCCTTTTGTATTGTATGAAACGGAATTTGATGCAAGTACAGATACACGCAAATCACCTTGTTTTCTTTGTTCATGGAATAGGCGCAAGGCCTTGTTCACGGTAGCTAAGGAGCAGGGATGCAACAAGATAGCATTGGGACATCATATGGATGATATTCTGGAAACGCTATTGATGAATATCACTTTTCAGGGGGCATTCAGTTCCATACCGCCCCGTCTGGTAATGAAGAAATTTGATATGACGATAATTCGGCCGATGTGTTTGGTACATGAGGCTGATTTGCTGGAACTGGCCCAAATAAGAGGGTATCGTAAGCAGGTGAAGAATTGTCCTTATGAGGCGCAATCTCACCGTAGTAATATGAAAGATATTCTACATCAGTTGGAAGCTATGAACCCGGAAGCTCGCTATAGTCTTTGGGGAAGTATGGCAAATGTTCAGGAGGAACTTCTTCCTCAAAAAAATGATAATTTAGATTAATCACCCCTTAAATATTCGTCACTAAAATGAAAGGTCTTTATACGATTCTGCTTTTAATAGTGTCTAATGTCTTTATGACTTTTGCATGGTATGGTCATCTGAAGTTGCAAGATATGAAAGTGATCACTAATTGGCCGCTTTATGCCATAATCTTATTTTCATGGAGCATCGCTCTTGCGGAATATTTTTGTTTGGTTCCGGCCAATCGCATCGGGTTTATAGGTAATGGTGGGCCTTTCTCGCTGATACAATTAAAGATTATTCAGGAAGTGATTACACTCATCATTTTCACGGTATTTACTACGGTTCTTTTCAAGGGCGAAAGTCTGCATTGGAATCATTTTGCGGCATTCATTTGTCTGGTACTTGCGGTGTATTTTGTATTCTATAAATAGGTACGTAGTGATTAGTGTTTAGTGATAAGTGATTAGCACCATGCGGAATGTTGCGCAACCCGCTAATCACTTATCACTAAACACTAATCACTAATCATTTGTTATAAACCGTTCCATCCCTTTCGTATAGTATGTTTGAAGTTCTCCCTTCTCATCCGTGTAGATAAAGCAGGCATCAATATCTGGGTGGGCATCGGCAAACCGTTCGGCTTCTTCCAATCCCATCACCATGAAAGCGGTGGCATAAGCATCAGCACTCATGCAATCTTTGGCTATTACCGTGGCGGATAAGATGTTGTGTTGCACCGGATATCCCGTTCTTGGGTCTATGGTATGCGCATATTTCTTTCCATCCTTATAATAGAAATTACGGTAATTGCCTGAAGTAGCAATGCCCACACCCGTTACATTCAGTACCGTTTGTAATTCCTGATTGATAGATAGCGAATCATCTACCGGCTTATTGATACCGATGCGCCACAAATCTTTCTTTGGATTTTCTCCTTGGGCTACAATTTCTCCACCTATATCTACCATGAAATTCTTAATGCCTTTCTTTGCGAGAAATTGTGCTATTACATCTACGGCATACCCTTTAGCAACGGCACTACATGATAGCATCATGCGCTCATCCTGCTTCACAACCTTTCCTTCATTGGATAGGGCTACTTTGGTATATCCCGTAATGTCCAGCAGACTATCTATCATGGCCGAATTAGGAAATGCACCTTTCTTGAAACCAAATCCCCAGGCATTGGCCAATGGGGCAACCGTAATGTCGAATGCACCATCCGTTTCTTTGGAAATTTCCATACTACGACGGAATACATTCGTGAAAAAAGTGTCCGGTACAATATCCTCGTTGCGGTTGATTCGCGTAATTGTGGCCGTATCATTAAAGGGGGATAGAGAGCCGTCAAACCTCTTCAATTCTTCGTCAATTTCAACTTTCAAGTCACCATCATACTGATAGGTTATATTATAAACCGTGCCGAATATCAATCCGTTTATTGTATAATAAGGTTGCGTACGGTTGTGACGTGCAAGTATCCAGATTGTTCCCAATACAAGCAGGGCAATCCATAAGAAATTTCTCTGTGCCTTCTTTTCCATAAATGAAGTTTAACTAAAGAACAAGTGTTCTATTAATATTTTGGTTCCGATGATAATCAGGATAATACCTCCCCAGAGTTCTGCCCGTAGTCTTCGTGCAATGCCACATCCAAAGCGGATACCGAATAGTAATCCTATAAGAGACATGGCGAAAGATATAAAGCCAATGATAGAAATGGGAGGGAGTATTTCTGAGAAATCACGCATACCCAGAAATGCAAATGAGACTCCAATAGCCAATGCATCGATGCTGGTTGCAACGGCTAATGCGAGCACTACTTTCAAGCTTTTCGGGTCGTATTCTTTTTTGCAATCTTCGTCCTTGAAAGACTCTCTGACCATGCGTCCGCCCAGAAAAGCAAGAATGGCGAAAGCGATCCAATGATTCAGACTCTCTATCAGATGGCTGAATGTGCTGGCGCCTATCCACCCGAGGAGTGGCATGATGGCTTGAAATAATCCAAAGAAAAAAGCCATGGTCAGCATAGGCCGCCATAGCGTACGTTTCAGAAGAATGCCACTGGCTATGGAGACGGCGAAACAATCCATCGCGAGTCCCACGGCAAGAAGCCAAATCTCTAATCCGGTCATAGTTTTAGAATGGTAGTTTATAAGTGATTGTATAAGTTACGCCCATTGTGTTGGAGCCATATTTGCCGAATCCGGGTACATACCAGGGATCTCCGTACTCTCCTGTAGATGAACTTGTGCGGAATTTGAAGCGCAATCCCCAGCCCATATAGAGTTCTTTCCATATATGTGCACGGATGCCGACACAAAATTCAAACCATTGCATGGATCCTTTCATTCCTTTGTGGTTGAAGGGTAAGCTTCCACCCCAAATGTCATCTACCTGGTTCGGATTACCAATGCCTCCGCCATAGATAGGATCATCTACCGAGAGGGTTGCTATATCATACTTGAAACTACTCATGGCGTAACGTAGTCCCACAAACAGGTAATTCTTGAATTTCTTTTTGAAAAGAGCGTTGTAATTCATTCCGATACGGAAATAAGGCGCATTACTCTTGTAGTGGGTACCATTATCATTCCATGCATCGGTGCCGCCATATCCAAGTTCTACTATCGGGAAGAAACGGTTTTTGAGGTTAACATCCACCGCTACTTCCGAACTTAAAAAATCACTTCCGAAAGCTTTGCTTCCGATACCCCATAAATCAACACTGACGGTCACGCCATTGTATAGCGGGAAAGCTTCCTCATCCACTTCTTTCTTTTGCTCTTTCGGAGGATTAGAGGCAGGAGGGCGGTTGCTGTTTTGTGCTTGTACCGGAAATCCGGCCAACAAACAAAGCACCAGATTAATTACGATAAAAGAGCTTAAGATTTTCCGTTCCATAAATGCTTACTTCTGCTGTTTGAATATATATGGAGTCAAGTATATGACGGCTATATGATCTGCCTGTGATGTTTTGCTTCATCTGGTAGCCACAATCCATTGAAAGGAAATATGGCGTATTCTTCTGGCGGATGACAATCGTATCTTTTTTAATCTTAACGTCTTTGCTATAATGGAATACCAGTACGGTAGAGTCTGCCGTATAGCGTAGTGGTAATGATAATCCGTGTACTCTCTTCTGGTTATTGAGGATGATAGAATCTGTGCCGAATGCGGTGATGGTGAGCGAGTCAAGAGTATCATTCACAACCCTTTCTGTCTCTCCGTCTATTTTATAAAGATAGCATTGCATCATCGGACGTGCATTCATTGAGCAGTCTTCTTCTTCCGAACAGGAAGAAACGATACTGATAATAGGATAAGCAATCAGACAAAGCAATATCAGTTTTACTAATTTTCTCATAGTCTTATATTGTTTTTTCTATTTGATATTTATTTCGTTCAGGGGTATTGCGTGAAATCAGTTCGCCAAGGAAGCCGGCAAGGAACAATTGTGTTCCGATAATCATGGCGGTCAGCGATAAGTAGAAGTAGGGGGAGTCGGTAACCAAACGGTAAGGCATCCCGCTATGCATATGGTATAGTTTTGTAGCGCCTACGATGACTACTGCAATAAAGCCGAAGATGAACATAAGTGAACCGAGAAGTCCGAAAAAGTGCATCGGTTTTACTCCGAAAGCTGACAGGAACCAAAGTGAGATCAAGTCCAGGTATCCATTAAAGAAACGATTCAAACCGCCGAACTTCGTCTTGCCGAATTTGCGTGCCTGGTGTTGAACAATCTTTTCTCCGATCTTTTTGAAACCGGCATTCTTGGCAAGGTAGGGGATATAACGATGCATTTCGCCATACACTTCAATGTTCTTCACCACATCTCTCTTGTAAGCTTTCAGGCCGCAATTAAAGTCGTGCAGGTTCTTGATACCGGATACTTTGCGTGCCGTTGCATTGAATATTTTTGTAGGAATGGTTTTTGAAAGCGGATCATAACGTTTCCTTTTCCAGCCGGATACCAAGTCGTAATCATCCTCTGTAATCATCCGGTATAGTTCGGGTATTTCGTCCGGGCTATCCTGTAAATCTGCATCCATTGTAATGACAACATCTCCTTGTGCCTTTTCGAAGCCACAATATAATGCCGGAGATTTGCCATAATTACGGCGGAACTTAATGCCATGTACTGCATCTGATTCTCGACTCAGTTCTTCGATAATTTGCCAGGAGCGGTCGGTACTTCCGTCATTCACGAAAATTACTTCGTATGAAAAGCCGTGGGCTTTCATCACCCGTTCAATCCATGCGTACAGTTCCGGAAGTGATTCTTCTTCATTATACAAAGGAACGACAACTGAAATATCCATCTTTCTATATTACGATTAAACTGTTTTCTATATACACTATTTCTTTATCCTTTATTTTATCTTCCTCCGATATAATCTGCCGGTGGGCGCTTCATAACGAACAAAGCGATGGGAATGGCAAGTAATGATCCCGTAAAAACATTCATCGACATCATTTGCATCGTGATTTTTATCGGAGTCAGTAAACGCACCTGGCTTAAGCCTTCCCTTAATTGTTCAATATATGCGTCAATGCCGGGCACTGCTTTATATGTAATTTCCCAGGAGTTCAACATCGTTTCATAGGAATTCAATATAAACCCTTGGTCAATAAAGCGGATATATATATAATGTGCCACGGCTGTAAGCAATGCGGCAAACATATACATAAATACGGTGAAAATCCATGCATGAAGAAAACTTATTGTCCCGCCACATACCATGTTCCGGTACATGCGCACGTAATAATACGCCATAAAGGGCACACATAAAGTTAGTCCTATAAAAATGGAAAAGAGAAATGGTACGGTAATACCCAGAGGGAACAGTATGAATTTCAAAATCCAAAAACCGCCCAAGTAAGTGCCGAACAACATGGCATATCGTTGCAAGTAACCTTTGTTTTCTGTCATCTTTCATTAGGAATAATGGCGCAAAGGTATAAATAATATTGTTTGTAGCCCGTGTATTCTTGTTAAAGTTGAAAAAAGTTTGGGCAAAGTATTGCATGTTTCATAAAAATGCCTACCTTTGCACCCGCAAACAAGAAAAACGGGTAAGTCCTATACGGCCAGCTCCCTTCGAATCCTCCAGGGCTTGATCGCAGCAAAGGTAGTTGGTTGTAGCGGCGCGATATAGTAAGCTTGCCCACCCGCCTCTTTAGCTCAGCTGGCCAGAGCACGTGATTTGTAATCTCGGGGTCGTTGGTTCGAATCCGACAAGAGGCTCAAAAGAAAAGAGATACGTTCTACGAAGAATGTATCTCTTTTTTTTATTTGTTTTTTGTAAAAAAAGTGATAGCTTTGCTTTGTAAAACCTAATATTATGATGCGGATATCCTCTTATTTCCTATATGTAACTCTTATTTTTCTTCTTTTACTCCCTTTTGGCAAGGCAGTTGCCGGTTGGAATAGCTTCATTGTTAATTTCGATAAAAACCTTTATGGTAAAGGTGCTCAGACTTGGAAAATAGCTCCTTATGATGATCATTGGGTGTACTTTGCAAATAAGAACGGTATGGTGCAGTTTGATGGAAACGTCTGGACGGTATTTCCGATGAATAACTTTTCTGATGTACGTTCTGTATTGGCATCGACTACCCAAAAGCGTATCTATGCAGGTGGTATTAATGAGTTCGGGTATTATGAACCGTCGGAAGATGGAGAGTTGGTCTATCATTGTATGTCCGATACGCTGGAAAGAGATTGCCGTTTTGTTGGTAATGTCTGGGGAATCCACGAAGCTGATAATATTCTTTATATACAAGGCGACGATCGTGTAGTGAAATATCTGAATGGTAAATACACCGCTATTGAAATGAATGCTAAAATAGATTGTTCCAATATGGTGAATGGCATTCTTTATATAGGTACTGATTATGGCGTGTGGGTATTGGTTGGAAATACTTTTTTCCCTTTACAGGGGGCTGATATTCTGGCTTCCAATCGTATCCGTGGAATTATTCCTCATAAAGGTGGGGGTGTTATTGTGGTTACTGCTTACAATGGCTTGTTTTATTGCAACGGGCGTACCACAGTACCTTTTATCACTGGTGCCGAAGACTTTATGCGTGAAAATGAAGTTTTCTGTGTGGCTGCTCAGGATGATAAAATCGCTCTGGGAACTATTCATAAAGGTCTGTTATTGATAGATTGCTCCACGATGGACGTAAAATACTTCAATGAGAATAACGGATTACGTAATAATACAGTGCTTTCTGTAGCCTTTGATAGCCGGGGTAACTTGTGGGCAGGGCTAGATAGCGGTGTGGACTATGTTTCTTTAAGTTCCTCTTTCACCAATCTATATTCGTATCCTTATTCTTATGGTACAGGTTATACGGCTGCTATGGAAGACGGCTATTTGTATCTGGGAACTAATCGTGGTCTTTATTATACCTCTTATCCGGTGAGGTTGAACGGTAATTTGCCGGATATCCACCCCATTCCCCAATCCAGTGGTCAGGTCTGGAATCTTTGTAAGATTGGAGATGATCTCTTTTGTCTGCACGACCGGGGCATTTTTCAAATAAAAGGTACGAACATGTACCGAATCACAGATATCACGGGCGCCTGGTATTGCCAGGAAGTAATGGGATATCCTGATCGTATGTATGTCGGTGTTTATAACGGCCTTTATCTTTTGGAGAAACAATCGGGAGAGTGGCGTGTACTTTGCAAGATAGATGGCTTTCAGGACTCGTGCCGTCTGTTTGAACAAGAATCAGCAAAAGTATTGTGGGTATATAATTCCGGTAGCATTACCCGTGTTGAATTAAGTGAAGACCTAACCCGCCAAATCAGCGTGAAATCTTATGGTGTGGAAGAAGGGTTTCCGGTGGAACGTCAGATTTACGTTGCTAAAATAGAAGGGCGTGTTTATTTTACTACTCCTCACGGCATCTATAAATATAATGTCCATAAGGATATGATGGAACCATGTAGTGACCTGAATAATTTATTAAATGGTGCTGTTCCCTATACCCGATTGCTGGAGTATCACGAACGTCTTATCAGTCTGAGTCCCCATGAAATCTGTATCGCCAATCTGGGAACTTATAAAAGAGGAGCCAATACCAGTATCAACCCTATCCGCCAGTCTTTTCTTGAACTGGGACAGGATTATGAGGCAATCATTCCTTTGTCCGATTCGCTCATGGTAATTCCCAATGAAGAAGGTTTTGCTTTGTTTACGGTTCCCGAAGTGAGGCATAGGCAAGATCTGACTCATTCTGTATATATAAGGAATATGTATCTTACTTATCCTAAGGATTCACTGGTGTATACAGCCGCGCTGGCATCATTCCATTAATTGGAATAATCTTACTTATCCTAAGGATTCACTGGTGTATACAGCTAATTTTTTAGGAAAAAAGCCTTCCCTTCTGGTTGACTACACATCAAATTCCGTTCGTTTTGAATATGGACTTGCCTTTTTTGATTTGGATGGTGATGATATCCGTTTTCAGTATCGCTTAAATAAAGGAGTCTGGTCCGACTATACTACTGTGCGTATTAAAGAGTATAGCAATCTTTCTGAAGGTGACTATACTTTTGAGGTGAAGGTTATTTATCCGGATGGCACTACCTCGTCGGATGAACTCTCTTTCCGTATCCTCCCGCCGTGGTATCGTAGTGTAGCTGCTTATGTCTGTTATATTATTCTTGCATTCTTAGGCTTGTGGTATATCTACCGTTGGGATGATATCCGTGTGAAGCGTAAAAAAGAGCAGGCTGTTGTAGAAAAAGATAAGGAACTGCATGAAATGGAAAAGGAGTTTGAAGCTGATAAAGCTCGCCGTGAAAAGCAGATCGTACAGTTGGAAAAAGAAAAGTTGGAATATGACCTTCAGCATAAAAGCCAGGAGATGGCCAACCTGATGATAAACTTTGTTCGCAAAAATGAGATGCTGACCGAGATTAAATCGGAGATCATCAAAGTGGCTTCTTCGTTGAGAGGAGAAGGGGCTCGCGAAGGCAAACAACTCCTTTTAGTCATCAATAGCAAGATAGATTCTAATATCCAGAGTGATGAAGTTTTGAAGCGTATCGAAGATCAATTCGATTTGATTCATAATAATTTCATGAAGCGCCTTCATGCCCGTCATCCCGATCTCTCTAATAATGAACGCATGATGTGTGCCTATTTGAAGATGAATCTCTCCACTAAGGAAATTGCTCCTTTACTGAACATCTCCGTTCGTGGTATCGAAACCATTCGCTACCGCCTGCGTAAGAAGTTTGGTTTGGAGCGTGAAGATAGCTTGACGGATTATTTGAGTAATCAACTGTAGAGTTTGAAAAAGAAGTTCTATCTTTGTCAGTGCTTTTTGATCTGCGTTTTAGATGCATAGAGCTTTCTTTGAATAATGTTTTTATTATAATAGAATATGAAACCCGATTTTGACTACAGCGAGGTGCCTTATGCCTTCGCTCATTGCTTTAACACAAAATGTCCACGCGCCGCCAAATGTTTGCGTTACTTGGTAACCTCCTACATTCCTTTGCAGCTCACCGTTGTTTGTGTTGTGAATCCTGCCCTCACAGCTTCTCAGGAAGTTGAACCCTGCTCTTTTTTTATACCTGATCGTATGAAACGCTATGCCTCAGGTATCACTCATCTGCTAGATAAGATTCCGCATGCCGAAGCTCTTGTCATTAAACGCGAGATTTATAATTTCCTTGGCAGAAATATGTATTATCGCATCAAAAACCATGAACGTCTTGCTACTCCTGCCCAGCAGGAGCACATTCGTCAGATTTTCCTTAATCATGGAATCAAGGAAGAACCTGTGTATGACACGTATGTGGAGAAGTATGATTGGGAGTAAGATCCTTGCTACTATATTAGGTGGTAACAGCTCTGCTTTTTCTCAGCTATTCTCACCGTATTGAGAATATTTTCTCAATACGGTGAGAGTCTTTACTCAAAGCGATGAGTATTTCTTCTCAATGCGGTGAGAATATATTCTTTCTATAGCGAGAAAAAGTCGTTTATGTAGTTCCCTGATATTAGTTGACTACTTTAAATCTTATCCCTAAACTTGATTGACTAAGAAAATTACTTGCTCTGAATAAAGAAGAATTTCAATTAGATTAATTTTTTTGAGACTTGGCGAATTGTGATAATAAAAATATCCTTAACTTTGGCCGGATATTTTTTATAAAACACGAAAATAGCACTATTTTAAGATTCGCATTATGGTTGGAGATAACGACGGAAAACTGGTATGCCAAAGTTTTCATTTGACGGGGATTGATGGAAATCCGCTGGTGAGTGCATCAATTCATATTAGATACGTTGAAAGAAGACGTGAAGGGATTAATATAACTACTGATATTATTACTGATAAAAAAGGAGTAGCGGAAGTTGCTTTACCTGTAAATGGAACTGGGAGCTTTATAATCTCTCATGGGCATTACCATTGTAGGGGCCTGATAAATTTGGATGAAACGGATGTTTCTACAAAAATCAGTTTTAAAGGGTTTAAACTCGTTACTGTATCAATAACCTGTCCTGATATTCCGAAAAATGTAAAGGTCGATTTCCGGGTTTCACCTCAGGTTGTTGCTTCTGCAGGGCAACTTAGCCATTTGCTGACTTATACTTCACCGCTTGTCAAGAATAAAATCGGTATTTGGAAAACTAGGATTTATGTTCCTAAAGGAGCTTCTTACTGGTGTTTTGGTGGAGATTCTGTGTACGCAATAGCTGATACTTTTGAGGTGAGAGAGAATGTAGAGGTAAAGGTTATATTACCTTCGTTCACTCGGATAACTTTGGGAATGAAGAATGCCCCCAGAAGGATAAAGTATAATATACAGCTTAATCAAAATGGGTTGAAAATAGGTTCCTATGCACCTGGCTCTAAGGTGTATTTGCCTGATGGTGAGTATACTTGTACGATAGATTCTATGTACAAAGAAACTTCTTTTCAGAAATTTGATGTAAAGGGAGAACCGAAAACGGTTTATTTTGATTACGCCGTTCACTCTGAATGTGCACCGGTCAGGGTGACAGGCAAGGCGCCGGATATGAAGATGTGGATTCCTCTTCTGGATTTTATTCCATTGAATGCGGGTGGTTCCTGGGATAACCGTTACAGGTTGAGGATGCGTGCTTCAGGTATGCTGCCGGTGGGCACTTACGAATATCGTTCAGTTGATTCTCATTATCAGGTCAGAGGTGTGTTTACTGTAGAGAAGGATAAAGAGAATCTGCTTGTTTGTGATGCGTCCAAACTTCAGCAAATCATATTTGAGAAAGAAAATAAGGAGGATGCCGGTGGGCAGGTAGAATTGATTGATGAAACGATGTCATTAGTTGCATATACCGCAGGTGTGTCCGGTTCTTTTTGGGCATCTCCCGGTACGTATATTCTTCGTGGATTGAAAATAAAGACAGTGAAAGTGGTTTTAGGAAAGGATGCTCCGGCAAAAGTAGTGCTTGAACCCTGTAATGTTATAGGGAAAACGGCTCTCTGTACTATTAAACCACCCTGTGGAATTGCTTTAAGGGATGCTGTTGTAGAAATAGATGGAGAACCTTTTGTTTATTTAGGACCGGAATCTTATGCATTACATACATTTCCGGGTGAGCATACTTGTAGTGTCAAGAGGCCCGGATTTAAAACTTTCAAAGGAAAGGTACTGCTGCCGGAATCGGCAGGTGCTTATAAAATTGAAATCGCTTTAATGTCTGATAGCAGGCCGGAATAAGTATTACTAAAAGGAGGGATATGGGATTTTGAACATATCCCTCGCTATCATTTTTAGGGTTTAAGATCTTTCACTGTTTTCTCTAACCTTTCGAGAGGTATTTCTCCTGATTGTCTCCAAAGCTGTTCACCTTTCCTTATTAATATAAATGTAGGAACTGTTTCGATAGTATACAAATCAGCAAGCGCACTTTCCTGATCGATATCAATTTGAACCACTTCAAGGATTCCTTTCACTGATTTCTTAAATTCCTCTACAATGGGTTGCATTCGTTTGCAATGCGGACACCAGGTTGCATAAAATTCTGCCATAACCCAATCAGCATTTGCCAACTTCTCTTTATTTCTTTCTTCACGTACTTCTTTCTTTTCTTCCATAATAATATGTTTTGAATGATTGATTGTTAATTCAACAATATCGGAAGAAAAAAAGTTTGTGGCATAACAATTATTTATGCTATAAAAATTGCTACTTTTGTCAGCAGAAACACGAAAGGACAAATAATATGTCACATTTAGCTACTTTGATAAATGATTTAGCGTTGATACTGATTTGTGCAGGAGTCATGACGCTATTGTTCAAGAAACTGAAACAACCATTGGTCTTGGGGTATGTAGTGGCAGGTTTCCTGGCGAGTCCTCATATGCCATATACTCCTTCTGTGATGGATACGGCGAATATTCAGACTTGGGCAGATATTGGTGTAATCTTTCTTTTATTTGCATTGGGACTGGAGTTTAGCTTCAAGAAAATTGTGAAAGTGGGCGGCGCAGCTATCATTGCTGCCTGTACCATTATATTTTGTATGATCCTTTTGGGGATTACTGTAGGTACAGGCTTTGGTTGGCAACGTATGGATAGCATCTTCCTGGGTGGTATGATTGCGATGTCTTCTACAACTATTATTTATAAGGCATTTGATGATCTGGGAATGCGTAAGAAACAATTCACGGGGTTAGTGCTCAGTGTGCTGATACTGGAAGATATTCTTGCCATTGTGCTGATGGTAATGCTGTCTACCATGGCAGTGAGGTATAATTTCGAAGGATCGGAAATGCTGGAAAGTATTGGAAAACTTCTCTTTTTCCTGATACTTTGGTTTGTGGTAGGCATCTATCTGATACCGGAATTACTGAAACGTTGTCGCAAATTAATGAGTGAAGAAACATTGCTTATCGTTTCGCTGGGCCTCTGTTTTGGAATGGTGGTAATGGCTGCCCGTACAGGGTTTTCCGCAGCTTTCGGTGCCTTTATTATGGGTTCTATTTTGGCTGAAACGGTAGAGGCGGAGAGTATTGAACGACTGGTAAAGCCGGTGAAGGATCTTTTTGGAGCTGTATTCTTTGTGTCGGTAGGTATGATGGTTGATCCTGCCATGATTGTGGAGTATGCGCTTCCGATTATAGTGATCACCTTGGCAGTAATTTTTGGGCAATCCTTATTCGGTACATTGGGAGTTCTGCTGGCAGGGCAACCTTTGAAAACGGCTATGCAGTGTGGTTTCAGTCTGACTCAGATTGGTGAGTTTGCTTTTATTATAGCATCTTTGGGTGTATCCCTCCATGTGACGAGTGATTTTTTATATCCCATTGTAGTAGCGGTTTCGGTTATTACTACTTTCCTCACCCCTTATATGATTCGTTTTGCCGAACCGGCCTCTAATTTCGTTGATACGCATTTGCCAGCCAAATGGAAAAACTTTTTGTTGCATTATTCTTCCGGTTCTCAGACCATGAATCATGAGAGTTTATGGAAGAAACTTATTCTGGCTTTGACGCGAATCACGATTGTCTATTCCATAGTCAGCATTGCAGTAGTTGCTTTGGCTTTCCGCTTTCTTGTTCCGTTGTTTCTGGAACATATACCCGGCATTTGGGGAAGATTGCTTGCAGCAGTGGTGATCATCTTGTTTATTTCACCTTTCTTGCGGGCTATTATGATTAAAAAGAATCATTCTGCTGAGTTTGTTACTTTATGGAATGATAGCCGGAGGAATCGTGCACCACTGGTGGCAACTATTGTTATCCGTATACTGATAGCTGTTTCATTTGTAATGTTTGTGATAGCCGGTTTGTTTAAAGTTTCTGTTGGCCTGTTGCTGGGTGTAGCGGTTTTACTGGTTACAATGATGATATTGTCCCGTCAACTGAAGAAGCAGTCTATCATGATAGAACGGAAGTTTTTTCAGAATCTTCGTTATCGCGATATGCGTGCTGAATATATGGGCGAGAAAAAGCCGGAGTATGCCGGGCGTCTGCTATCCCGTGATCTGCACTTGACGGATTTTGAAGTACCTGGTGAGTCGGCATGGGCAGGGAAAACACTTGCAGAACTCAATTTCGGAAAGAAATATGGCATACATGTAGTCTCTATTCTCCGTGGAAGGAAGAGAATTAATATACCGGGAGCTTCCGTGCGTCTTTTCCCGGAAGATAAAATACAGGTTATAGGTACGGATGAAGAGCTGAACCAGTTTAGCTCGGAGATGGAGAAAGCAGCAATCTTAGAAACGGATGTAGTTGAAAAGAGTGAGATGATTTTGCGTCAGTTCCGTGTAGATGCCCACTCCATATTTTTAGGTAAGACGATGCGTGAATCCGGTATTCGTGAGCAGTATCATTGTCTTATTGTAGGTGTGGAGAGGGGAGAGGAAACTTTGCACGCGCCCGACCCGCATGAACCGTTTATGGAAGATGACGTGGTCTGGATAGTAGGAGAAAATGCAGATGTGTATAAATTAGTGGGACAAAAGAATGAAAATGTCGACATGGAATAAGGATAGAAAGTTTATCTTTGCTCCGTAAACATAAATAATAAATCAAGAATATCATGAAAAGTGATCCGAAAGAATGTTTGTATTGTCAGAATAATGAGACTCTGCACAATCTGATGATTGAGTTTGCTGAATTGAGTGTATCCCGCGTATTTTTGTTCAAAGAGCAAACTTACAGAGGACGTTGTCTTGTATCTTATAAAGACCACGTCAATGATTTGAACGAATTGAGTGATGAAGACCGTAATGCTTTTATGGAAGATGTTACTCGTGTAACCCGTGCTATGCAGAAAGCCTTTAATCCTGAAAAGATCAATTACGGTGCATATTCCGATAAATTGTCACACTTGCATTTCCATCTTGCACCGAAGTATGTAGATGGTCCTGATTATGGTGGTACATTTCAGATGAATCCGGGAAAGGTATACCTGACGGATGCTGAATATAATGAGTTGATTGAGGCGGTGAAGAAGGAACTTTGATAGTGATTAGGGGTGAGTGATTAGTGATTAACACCATGCGGTTATAGCGTAGCTACTAATCACTAATCACTCACCCCTAATCACTAATTAAAGTTTATTAAGTATCTTGTCCATCACCCAGTTTGTAAGCGTTGCGCTTGCTCCGTCGCAGGTACAAATGGATTTACCTAAAAGATGATCGACAACGGCTTGGATGAGTGGCTGTTGTACATGCTCCGGGTTTTCAACCGGAATTTCTTCTCTTCCTTTTTCCGTATGCAGGGCGATGGGATCGTAAGTAAATACAGAGAAACAAATCATTCCCTTATCTCCGATAACTTCAATGCGGTCTTCGCGTGCAGAGTCGTGTGCTACAAAACACCAGGAGCCACTGCCTACTAATCCACTGTCGAACTGGAAACATGCACTTAAAGTATCTTCGGCCGGATAGAGTCCGCCACGATTACTTTTGTATCCATTAGCTTCCAGGATGCAGCCGAACATATCTTGTAATAAGTCAATCTGGTGGGGAGCTAAATCATAAAAATAGCCACCTCCGGCAATGTCCGGTTGTACTCGCCACGGAAGATTTTCTTTGTTATAATCCAGGTCCCGGGGAGGTTGGGCAAAGCGGATTTGTATATTGATAATATTACCTATCGTGCCATTCTCTACTAATTCCTTTACTTTCAAAAAATAGGGAAGATAACGGCGGTAATAAGCTACAAAGCAAGGAACTCCCGTTTCGTTTGAGATACGGTTGATACGGCAGCATTCCTCGTATGTTACCGCCATAGGTTTTTCTATATAAACAGGTTTACCAGCTTTCATTGCCATGATGGCGTAGGTGGCGTGTGAAGAAGGTGGAGTGGCGATATAGATGGCATTCACATCCTCGTCATCAATCAGTTCCTGAGCATCATTATACCACTTTGGAATACCTCTTTCCTGAGCATAAGCTTTGACTTTAGCTCCATCGCGACTCATTACGGCAATCACTTCTGAACCTTCTACCTTTTGAAAGGCGGGACCACTTTTATGTTTGGTTACTTCTCCGCAACCAATAAATCCCCATTTTATCTTCTTTTCGCTCATAATATATTAATGTGTCTCTTTTACTCTTCTTCAAAATCAAAGTCAAAATCAAAGTCATCCATAAATTCGGGAGTAGTGAACTCCTCCAGATTTCGTCGATCTTTTTTTGTAGGGCGTCCGGCGCCTTTAGCACGGTCTACGAATCCGCTGACGCGGCTCATTTCCAATAATTCATACTGGTCGGGAGTCGTTACATTCTCCATCATCTCTGCGACGAGTTTTGCCCCGACACGTTTCTCTATGGCTTGCAGTACTTTGAAAGAGTAGGTAACAGGTGGTTTACGTACTTGTATAACATCGCCTGGTTTCACTGTACGAGCGGCCTTTGCCAATGCTCCATTGATGCTGATTCGGCCTTTCTTACATGCCTCGGCAGCGATGGTGCGTGTTTTGAAAATGCGCACGGCCCACATCCATTTATCTATTCTTGCTTCACTCATAATTGTTTTTGGAGAAAGTTAGTTATTAACTGCCAACTACTTTTTATTAAATTGATTCATTGTAATATCAATTCCTGCCAGGCAGAAACTCTTGATGATCTCTCCTGCTGTTTTCAGGCGTTCATCCATCGTTTTCTGATCTTCTTCAGTAAAATGTCCCAGCACATAGTCCACTTGGCCGCCTCGTGGAAATTCGTTACCGATACCGAAACGAAGTCGGGCATAATCCTGTGTACCCAGAATAGCAGCAATATGTTTTAAACCGTTGTGTCCGGCATCACTGCCTTTTCCTTTTAGGCGCAAAGTTCCGAAAGGTAAGGCAAGGTCATCTACTATTATTAACACATTTTCCAATGGAATGTTTTCTTTCTGCATCCAGTAGCGCATGGCATTTCCGCTGAGGTTCATGAATGTAGAAGGTTTTAGTAATAACAGTTGGCGTCCTTTGACGGATAGGGTAGTGGTAAAGCCGTAACGTCCGTCGTTGAAAGTTGCACCTGCTTCTTTTGCCAATGCATCTATTACCATAAAGCCTATGTTATGGCGGGTTTCGTGATATTCGGGACCTATATTTCCTAATCCAACAATTAAATATTTCATGTTTCTGAATAATGTTTTTAGAAAACTATAAGCTATAAATAGTTATAATAGTAAACGAGGAACGCGGATTATCGCAGCGTTCGCGGATTAATGTAATCTGCGTCTTCTGCGTTAACCCGCGTTCCGGAATATGTCTTCTTACGAAAGAGCTGATTAGTTGCCTGCAGCAGCAGCACCTCTTGCAGCACGAGTCAGCTTAACAGCGCATACAACAGCTTCTTTAGCGTTCATCAATTCCAGACCTTCGAAGCTCAACTCACCAACTTTAACAGTCTTACCCAGACCCAAGTGAGCAACATTTATAGTCAGTTTCTCAGGAATAACGTTATATAAAGCTTTCACTTTCAGTTTACGCATCTGCAATACCAGCTTACCACCGGCCTTAACACCTTCTGCCAAACCTTCCATCTGTACCGGAACTTCCATAACGATGGGTTTAGATTCGTCAATCTGATAGAAGTCAACGTGCAGGATAGTATCTTTTACCGGGTGGAATTGAATATCCTTCATGATAGCGTTTATTTTCTTGCCATCGATTACGAGGTCAACTACGTAGATGTGCGGAGTATAAACTAAGTTGCGCAGACCATCAGCGGGTACAGTGAAGTGAATGTTTTCACCTGCTCCGTAGAGTACGCAGGGTACACCGTTGTCTTTACGAATAGCTTTCAAAGCTCTTGCTTGTTCCGAAGAACGTTCTGCAATAGTTCTTGCAGTACCTTTTACTTCAATTGATTTCATTTCTTTAATTTTTTGTGTTACTCTAAATTAAGTTGTTTTGTTGCTTAATTCACCATCGCACGATGTGGGGTTACCACACAATGTTGCAAAAAAGCGGTGCAAAAGTACAGCTTCTTTTTGAATTATCAAAGAGTTGGCTCTTCAAAATCTATATCAATCTTGATTTCTCCGTCCAATTCCATACCTTTTTCATTCATTTCAGCTATAGCCTCCAATGCTGCTTCTATATTTGCATCTGCATCTATAACATTCTCCGCATCTGCTTTTGCATTCATATCGCCTATAACTTCCAGCATTTCTTTCTGATTAATGAAATTAATAGCTTCATTCAGACCGTTCATGAACTTTTCAAAATCTTCCCTATATAAGAAAATCTTGTGTTTCTCAAAACTTACCTGAGCATCTTCGCCTTCACCAGTCACCACTTTCTTGCTTTCAGTGATTGCGAGAAACATTTCATCTTTTCTGTTCTTTTTTACATCCAGATAGTAGATTCGTTTACCTGCTTTAATGGATTTGGAGAATACAATCTCCTTATCGTTCATGTCCGCTCCTTTTTTCTTTAAGTCTTCCATATTTTAGGTTTCTTGTTGTAATTGGCTTCAAAAATGACGATTTTTTTTTTAAACTGTCAAAAGAAAAAGCCCGGATAATGAATATCTGCATTAAAAAATGTGATTTATTTGCGTAAACTCATTAAAAATGTCTACTTTTGCAACTCGTTAACAACAGTATTGATTAATAGATTTATGATTAACAGAGTTCTTATTCGTCTTAAGATTATACAGATTGTATATGCTTATTATCAGAATGGCAGTAAAAATTTAGACTCAGCGGAGAAAGAATTATTCTTTAGTCTTTCGAAAGCGTATGACCTTTATAATTATTTGCTGATGCTGATGGTGGCTCTGACGACTTACGCACAAAAACGCATTGATGCGGCAAAAGCCAAGTTAGCTCCAACCGCAGAGGAGTTGTATCCCAACATGAAATTCGTAGAAAACAAGTTCGTTTCTCAACTGGAAGTGAATAAGCAGTTGCTTGACTTTGCTGCCAACCAAAAACGGTCGTGGACAAATGACGAAGACTTTATCAAGGGGTTGTATGAGAAGATTATAGCTTCTGATATATATAAGGAATATATGGCTTCGCCTGATAAGTCTTATGAAATAGATCGTGAATTATGGAGAAAACTCTATAAAGCATTTATATTTAATAACGAAGCATTGGATACTTTGTTGGAAGACCAGAGTCTTTATTGGAATGATGACAAAGAAATCGTAGATACTTTTGTTCTGAAGACAATCAAACGCTTTGAGAAAAAGAATGGTGCCAATCAGACTTTGCTGCCTGAGTTCAAAGATGAGGAGGACCAGGAGTTTGCTCGTCGTTTGTTCCGTCGTGCCATCTTGAATTGTGATTACTATCGTCATCTGATCAGTGAAAATACTCGTAATTGGGATTTGGATCGTGTAGCCTTTATGGATGTGATAATAATGCAATGTGCATTAGCAGAAATTCTAAGTTTTCCGAACATTCCTGTGAGTGTTTCGTTAAATGAATATGTAGAGATTGCTAAAGTCTATAGTACGATAAAGAGCGGAAGTTTCGTAAATGGTACATTAGATGGAATAGTTAATCAATTAAAAAAAAAAGGTAAGTTGGCTAAAAACTGATACCTTTGTTGAGTATTAAAAACTAAAAACGAATAATTTATGAATTTAATGACCGTATTCTTGCAAGCTCCTGCCGCAGCCCCTGGTGGTGGTAGCATGATGTGGATTCTGCTGATTGCCATGTTTGCCATCATGTATTTTTTCATGATTCGTCCACAAAACAAAAAGCAAAAAGAAATTGCAAACTTCCGCAAATCGCTTCAGGTAAACCAAAAGGTGATTACTGCCGGTGGTATTCATGGTGTTATCAAAGAGATTAATGATAATGATATAGTACTTGAAATCGCTTCTAATGTTAAGATTAGAATTGATAAGAATTCTATATTTGCAGCAGCTGCAGATGCTAACAGCAATCAGGCTGCTAAATAAATTTGAATAGTGAGCCTATGATTGATCGTAGGAACATAAAACGCATATATTTAAAAACAGCGAGAAAAATTAAGGACTTTCTGCTCAGTGATAAGAGCAGGGAGTTCTTAATTTTTTTATTTTTCTTCTTCATTGCCAGTGGTTTCTGGCTGCTTCAGACATTAAATAATGATTATGAAACGGAATTCTCCATTCCGGTGCGTCTGAAAGGAGTTCCTAATAATATTGTTATAACTTCTGAACCTCCTTCCGAACTGCATATTCGGGTGAAAGATAAAGGTACGGTGTTACTCAACTATATGCTTGGAAAGAGCTTTTTCCCTATTACTTTGGATTTTTCTGACTATAAAGGGAAGGATAACCATGTACGTATTTATTCTTCGCAGTTTGAGAAAAGATTGCTCAACCAGTTGAACGTATCTACAAAATTGCTTTCCGTGAAACCCGATACGTTAGAGTATATCTATTCTACCGGAGATTCCAAATTAGTTCCGGTGAAGTTGCAGGGAACAGTGAGTGCCGGACGTCAGTATTATATTTCCGATACAATTTGTACGCCTGATTCTGTATTAGCCTACGCACCTGCCGGTGTACTGGATACGATAACCATTGCCTATACGCAGAAGGTGAAATTTAAAGATGTCTCTGATACATTAAAAAGGCAAATTCCTTTGCTTGCCCAGAAGGGAGTTAAATTTGTGCCGGCTTCTGTGGAGATGATTTTTCCTGTGGACATTTATACGGAGAAAACTGTGGAAGTTCCTTTGCGGGGTGTTAATTTTCCGGCAGGTAAGGTGTTACGTGCATTTCCATCAAAAGTGAATGTAACTTTCCAGGTTGGTTTGAGTCATTTCCGCCAAATAACAGCGAGTGATTTTCATATCAATGTTTCTTACGAAGAGCTTCTGAAATTAGGTTCTGATAAGTATACGGTGAAATTAAGATCAGTGCCGAAAGGCGTAAACCAGATACGTGTCAGTCCGGAGCAGGTAGATTTCCTAATTGAGCAAGTATCTCCTGATTATGGCAATTAAGATAGGTATAACTGGTGGAATCGGTAGTGGAAAAAGTGTAGTTTCCCGACTACTGGAAGTGATGGGTGTCCCTGTTTATATCTCGGATATTGAATCCAAGCGCTTGACTGTTTCGGACTCTTTGATTCGCCGGGAACTGATAGCTTTACTTGGAGAAGATATTTATACCGATGGAGAGTTGAATAAAACCTTGCTTGCTTCCTATATATTTGGTAACCCCGAACATATCCGTACTGTAAACGGTATTATTCATCCACGGGTGCGGGATGATTTTCATCAATGGGCAAAGCGATACGATGCATATCCGATAGTAGGGATGGAGTCTGCAATTCTGATTGAGGCCGGATTTGCAGGTGAAGTAGATGCTGTAATTATGGTATATGCACCCGAGGAAATCCGTATAGCCCGTGCCATGCAGCGTGATACTGCTCCGCGGGAATTGGTGGAACGTCGTGTTCGTAGCCAGATGAGTGATGAAGATAAGCGTATCCAGGCTGATTTTGTAATTGTAAACGACGGTGAAACTCCGTTAATTCCGCAGGTTTTAGAACTAATAACTTCTCTATCTAAAAATATTGCTTACCTTTGCCCACCGAAAAAATAAAATATTACTAATAAAAAATAGAACATACTATGTTGAAGACTATTTTGTCTATCTCCGGTAAACCGGGATTGTATAAACTCATTTCACAAGGTAGAAATATGTTGATTGTAGAATCACTTACAGACAAGAAACGTTTCCCTGCTTATGGTAACGAGAAAATAATATCTTTGGGCGATATTGCCATGTATACGGATACGGACGATGTGCCTTTGAAAGATGTATTACTTGCCATGAAAGAGAAAGAAAACGGTGCAGCTGTAGTGATGGATCTGAAAAAAGCCACTGCTGATGACCTTCGCGCTTATTTGGGAGAGGTTCTGCCTACTTTCGATCGCGACCGTGTATATGTGACGGATATCAAAAAACTTATTTCCTGGTACAACCTGTTAGTTGCTTGCGGAATGACTGATTTCGAAGAGGCTGCAGAAGTTGAAGCTGCGGAAGAAAAAACAGAAGAATAAATTTAAAAATAAGCTATTCTTTTCATAGAAAAGCGGATTATGCGGGACATCCCGGATAATTCGCTTTTTTTTTATGCTGTAGTTTTAATTTTGACTACTTTTTTATACCTTTGTTGCCATCCTGAAATGCAGGGTAGGTAGTGGCCTCCCTTTACAATAATTGAAGGATAATTATAGATAAAAGCGTTTAATATTATCTTGTACTTGAAATCTGGACAATTTCACGCTATTCAAGGATAATAGACAACAAACGTTCATGCTCTGTTGTATATGCACATGTATATATAGTTCGGAGCGTGGGTTGTTGTATATTATTTGAATAGTGGCAGTCCAGAGCCCCAGGTACAATAATAACAACAGTTCCCACGCTTTTTTATTATGAATTTACTGCCTTGAGGGGGAACTTGAGGTTGGCAATGATAAGATGGAAGAGCATAAGAGCGTAACAGTACAGGTAGATAAAACTGCTGGTAAGATATATGTAGGTGGAGTGTTGCCTAACGCTACGCTTTGTTTATACCATATTCGGGGAAAGGTGATCGATGTAAAGCAGGCGAAAGAAGAAAATATTTCTTTCGATTTGCCATGCGCAGGAGATTATGTGTTGGTTGTGACGCATCCCTTATCTACACCAGTTGTTAAGCAGCTCACTATAAAATAAGAAAAGGCTGTCTTGTTAGTTCTGAAGTACATTTCATCCAGAAACAAGACAGCCTTTTTTATCTCCGTTTTTTAGGTTTAATTTCTAAATTCCAACTCTTCACCACTGGCATCTACTGTAATCGGCTTGCTACGATCTACTTCTTGAGATAATAGTTTCTTCGACAAGTCATTCAGCAAGTAATGTTGGATAGCCCGTTTTACGGGACGAGCACCAAACTCCGGATCATATCCTACCTTCGTCAGGAATTCTATGGCTCCTTCCGTCAATATCAATTCCACGCCATTTTGGGCAAGCATCTTTTGTACACCTTTTATCTGGAGTACCACAATCTGCTTGATTTCGCTTTCAGTCAGCGGCAGGAACATGATTGTTTCATCGATACGGTTCAGGAATTCCGGGCGAATAGTTTTCTTCAACATATTCATCACTTCCTTCTTTGTTTCCTCAATTACCTGTTCCTTGTTGGCACCATTCAGCTTTTCCATCTGACTTTGGATATAAGCACTACCCATGTTAGATGTCATGATAATGATGGTATTCTTGAAATTTACCATACGTCCTTTGTTATCCGTCAGGCGTCCGTCGTCCAATACTTGAAGTAAGATATTGAATACATCCGGATGTGCTTTCTCTATTTCGTCGAACAGTACGACTGAATAGGGCTTACGGCGGATAGCTTCGGTCAACTGGCCACCTTCATCGTAACCTACATATCCCGGAGGCGCTCCGACCAGACGAGAAACACTATGCTTTTCCTGATATTCACTCATGTCGATACGCGTCATCATGGACTCATCATCGAAGAGGAACTCGGCAAGAGCCTTGGCAAGTTCCGTCTTACCAACACCGGTAGTACCGAGGAAGATAAATGAACCAATCGGGCGTTTCGGATCTTGCAGACCGGCACGGCTACGGCGTACAGCATCAGCGACAGCTTCGATAGCTTCGTCCTGCCCAATCACACGTTGGTGGAGTTCATCTTCCAGATGCAATAATTTGTCTTTTTCACTTTGCAACATCTTGCTGACCGGAATACCTGTCCAACGGGATACAACATCTGCAATATCCTCAGCGTCTACTTCTTCCTTAATCATGGCTTTATCGCCTTGCATCATGTGAAGTTCTTTTTGAGTATCTTCGATTTCCTTGTTCAAGGCTTGTAGCTTACCGTAACGGATTTCGGCTACTTTGCCGTAGTCACCTTCACGTTCCGCCTTATCAGCTTCAAATTTCAGGTTTTCGATTTCAACCTTATTCTGTTGTATCCTGTTGACCAATGTCTTTTCACTTTGCCATTTCGCTTTGTGCGATTTTTCCTGTTCTTTCAGTTCGGCAAGTTCCTTACCGATTTGTTCCAGTTTCGGTTTATCGTTTTCACGTTTAATGGCTTCGCGCTCAATCTCCAGCTGTTTGATCTTGCGGGAAATTTCATCCAACTCTTCCGGTACGGAATCTACTTCCATACGCAACTTAGCAGCGGCTTCGTCCATCAGGTCGATAGCCTTATCCGGTAAGAAACGATCTGTGATATAGCGGTTACTCAACTCCACGGCGGCAATGATGGCATCGTCTTTAATCCGTACATGGTGGTGGTTCTCGTAACGCTCCTTCAGACCACGCAAGATGGAGATGGTACTCAGCGTATCCGGCTCATTAACATACACTATCTGAAAGCGGCGTTCCAATGCTTTGTCCTTTTCAAAGTACTTCTGATACTCATCGAGGGTAGTTGCACCGATACTTCTCAGTTCGCCACGAGCCAGTGCAGGTTTCAGGATGTTGGCGGCATCCATAGCGCCTTCACCTTTTCCGGCACCAACCAAAGTGTGGATTTCATCAATAAAGAGAATTATGTCTCCTTCAGATTTCTTCACCTCGTTAATAACAGCTTTCAAGCGTTCCTCGAACTCACCTTTATATTTAGCACCGGCAACCAATGCTCCCATATCCAGTGAATAAACTTGTTTATTCTTCAGGTTTTCAGGTACATCGCCGCGCAGAATACGGTGGGCAAGTCCTTCTACAATGGCAGTCTTACCGGTACCCGGTTCACCTATTAATATAGGGTTGTTTTTGGTACGACGGCTCAGAATCTGCAATACACGCCGGATTTCTTCATCACGACCGATAACAGGGTCGAGCTTACCGCTTCGGGCGGCTTCGTTCAGGTTGATAGCATACTTTTCAAGTGACTGATAGGTGTCTTCGCTGGATTGTGAAGTCACTTTTTCTCCTTTACGCAACTCGGTGATGGCATTACGAAGTTCACGTTCCGTCATTCCTGCATCTTTCAGGATGGTGGGAACGGTACTTTTTACAGTGAGCAATGCCAGCAGCAGATGCTCCAGTGAAACAAACTCGTCACCCATTTCTTTGGAATATTGGGTCGCTTTCTGGAATACCTCATTTGTCTCGCGACTCAAGTAAGGTTCTCCGCCCGAAACTTTGGGTAAAGAGTCAGTTTGTTTGTCAAGTACAAGTGCAATCTGTTGACCATTCATGCCCAGCTTCTGGAAGATGAAGTTAGTGACGTTTTCGCCTACCTTCATTACTCCCTGCATTACATGAACCGGTTCGATGGCTTGCTGTCCACGGCTTTTGGCCAGGTTCAGTGCTTCTTGCACAGCCTCTTGCGATTTAATGGTAAAATTGTTAAAGTTCATATCTTATATCTCCTTTCTATTTTTCATTTTCAATAACACCTAAACGGGCGCAAAAGATTTGCCAATAGCCTATTTATGACAAAATTACAGTTAATAGGTGAATAATAGTGACAAAATGTCTACGTGTGTTGTCTATATAACTTTTGCCGAAACTAAGATGATATAGTGGCAAGGTTACTTCAAAATTGTACAGAAAGGAAATAATTTATTATTTTAAACAACTTATTTGTCTTAATTTCTTGATACTGAAAGGGTGTTTGCTAAACAACTGATTATCAGATGTATTATAATGATGATATCTCAGTATACGACTGAGGTAGTCTCAGTATCATACTGAAGTACCCTAAGTATCATACTGAGATACCCTAAGTATGCGACTGATCTCACAAATATATTGTTGTGTAAATATTTATCATCCGTATGTGGTGCCAATGTACAAGATCATCGTCTTGCCCATGCTGGGAAAGAAAGGAAGTTAACTTGCCGACTTCTCCTCGTATCGTTTAATTTTTGAATAAATTTTATGCAGGGCTAAAAGGATTATCGTATCTTTATCCCTCAAAAAATAGAATAGAATATATTATGGCAGAAGATGTAAAGTTCGCAGAGAATGTGATACTGGTGGATGTAGCATATTTCAATGATGTGGTTAAGGACTTAAAGAGATACTTTGAATTACAGTTGGGACGCCCCTTGCAGAATATCTATGTGGAAGAATGGGCTTCTTATCTGGCACTCGATTCTGGTGTTCGTGATAAAGAAAACAATATCGGAGTACTTTTTGTACATGATGGGCAGACTGATAAATTGCTTCATTGTGATCCTGCAGATTTGAATAAAGATCTAAATGGGGTAGGGTTTACAAATCAGTTAGGTGAGTTTTCATTCACTTCTGTATCTTCTGAGGGACTTGTTTCCCGGGCGAACCTCTATCTTGATCTGCTGAATATTGCACTTGATTCTGCTGATGTGAAGCGTCTTATGCTGGTTCCGTTTATAGATGATTACGGTGCTAAACTTATGGAGGTTCTTGAAGAGCATCTAAGGGAAGCTGATCCGGAAAAATCGAAAGAAGTATTTCTTTTCAATATGGATGAACCTACTCGTCCTCTTGGTTGTAAATGGGATTTATTGGGTTATTCCATGATGCGTGCGTTAGGCATTAAAGCCGAAGAATTGGAATAGTCCTGTTATTAATCACCTATTATTAATCCTTAATCACTAACTCCGTGTCTGATTTTCGATTAAAAGTATTTCAATCTGTGGCGAAGAATCTGAGTTTCACGAAGGCTTCGCAAGAGTTGTTTGTCAGTCAGCCTGCCATTACAAAGCATATACAAGAGTTGGAGAGTACCTATCAGGCGCGTCTGTTTGATAGGCAAGGTAGTAAAATCAGCTTGACGGAAGCTGGTAAGTTGCTGCTGGAGCATTGTGGGCGTATCCTGGAAGATTATAAGCGACTGGAATATGAAATGCATCTGCTGCATAACGAATATACGGGAGAACTGCGTTTGGGGGCCAGTACTACAATTGCTCAATACGTCTTGCCGCCATTACTTGCCAGTTTCATTAAGAAATTCCCCCAAGTAAACCTTTCGCTGATGAATGGTAATTCACGCGAGATAGAAGCTGCTTTACAGGAGCACCGTATTGATCTGGGACTGGTGGAAGGCGTTTTTCGCTTACCCAATTTGAAATACACAACTTTTCTTGAAGATGAACTGGTGGCTGTGATACGCACGGGAAGTAAACTGCAGGTCGGCGAAGAAATTACTCCCGAAGAACTGCTTCATATTCCTTTGGTGCTTCGTGAAAGGGGATCGGGTACATTGGATGTTTTTGAGAGGGCATTATTGCAACATAATATAAAGTTATCGTCTCTTCAGGTTTTAATGTATCTGGGCAGTACGGAAAGTATTAAACTTTTTTTGGAACATACTGATTGTATGGGGATTGTTTCCATTCGCTCCATTACCCGTGAACTCTATGCTGGACAGTTGCGTGTTGTCGAAATAAGAGATATGGCTATGCTTCGTGAATTTAGTTTTGCACAACCCCAGGGACAGGAGAGTGGGCTCTCCCAAGTCTTTATGCAGTTTGCTACACACCATAACAACAAGTTATAGCACATAAATAGATACAATTGGTGTATATAGGTAAAGAAGCCTACCTTTGCACCCGAAAACAGAAATAATATAAATATTGATATACAAGAAAAATTATGGCTTCAATTCAAACTGCGAGTGTAAGTACTCTGGCGTATCTTCAACGGAAGAACAAAATTACTTATGTGTCTTTAGTAGTGCTTTTATCAGCTTTCTTATTATTGGATTATATTCCCGGTTATTCTACTTGGGTGACACCTCCTGTCGCCTTGTTTCTGGGATTAATTTTTGCTTTGTCGAGTGGGCAGGCACATCCAAAGTTCAATAAGAAAGTATCTAAATATCTTTTGCAATATTCAGTGGTAGGACTGGGTTTCGGAATGAATCTCCAGGCATCTCTGGCTTCCGGCAAAGAAGGAATGGAGTTCACTATTATTTCAGTAGTGGGTACCATGCTGATCGGTTGGTTTATCGGTCGTAAATTTTTAAAAGTAGATCGTGATACTTCCTATCTTATCAGTTCCGGTACGGCTATTTGTGGCGGTAGTGCCATTGCCGCAGTAGGCCCTGTGCTGAGAGCGAAAGATACAGAGATGTCCGTAGCATTAGGAACTATCTTTATTCTGAATGCTATTGCACTGTTTATCTTTCCGGTTATTGGCCATGCCCTGGATATGAGCCAGCAGGAATTTGGAACATGGGCAGCAATTGCTATACATGATACGAGTTCTGTAGTGGGTGCCGGTGCTGCTTATGGCGAAGAAGCGCTGCAAATAGCTACTACTATTAAATTGACACGTGCTTTGTGGATTATTCCTCTGGCATTGATTACTTCTTTCGTCTTTAAGAGTAAGGGACAGAAAATCAGTATTCCCTGGTTTATTTTCTTCTTCATTCTGGCTATGGTATTCAATACGTATGTGCTGAGTTCCTCGGAAGCCGGAATTATGATAGGAGAGGGGATCAACAGTTTGGCCAGAAAGATATTGACCATTACTCTGTTCTTTATCGGAGCTTCCCTTTCACGTGATGTATTAAAGGCAGTGGGCATCAAACCGCTTATTCAGGGTGTGTTGCTGTGGATTACAATCAGCGTAAGTACTCTGGCATATATTTATTGGTTCTAAAGAAACCACTTGTTAATAAGGTATGCGGCAAAAGTTTTTTTCTTTTGCCGCATTTTTTTATAAAATTCATTTCCTTTGTAACAAAGTTCCGTTCCTTTACGTCTAACAAATAGATACAAAAAATAACAGGATTGAGATACAGAAAAAGCCCATGGATGCTGAAAGTTTTAAAAATGAGTTTCTGCCTTACCACCGCAAGCTGTACTGTGTAGCCTATCGGCTACTGGAGAATGCGGCCGATGCGGAGGATCTGGTTCAGGAAGCCTATCTGAAGCTATGGGACAAGCGAGAAGGATTGACGGTTATCAGCAATCCGGAAGCGTTCAGTGTCACTTTGGTAAAGAATATGTGCTTTGATTTGCTTCGTTCAGGAAAATATGTCTTATCCAAGCAAACGGTAGAATTGACTGCTGCGCAGGATGTTTCTCAAAGTGATAACCTGGAAGTGCGCGACGAAGTACGGCAAGTAAAAGATATCATTGCCCACTTGCCCGAACAGCAGCAACGGATTGTGAACCTGCGTGACGTCAAAGGATGCTCTTACGAAGAGATAGAACAAGTGACCGGGTTGAATTCTACAAATGTCCGTGTACTGCTGTCCCGGGCAAGGAAAAGAATACGTGAGGAATTTAATAAATGGAATAACTATGAAAGTCGAGGAAATTGAAAGGCTGCTCGCCGAGTTTTACGAGGGGAACACTACCGAGAGCCAGGAAGAGGCGTTGAGAGATTATTTCAGAACAACGGAAGTACCTGAACATCTGCAGAAGGATAAAGAAATTTTTCTTAGCCTTTACCAGGATGCAGATAGAGATGTGGAAGTTCCTGAGGGGCTGGGGGATAAACTAAGCCTGCTGATTGATGAAAAGGCTGAGGAGGAGCAACGGTTCTTCAGTCCTAACAAGTCCAAACGCAACTGGCGCTGGATTGGAAGTGTTGCAGCTACCATATTGGTGATTATAGGTATAGGGTATGGGGTCGAAAATCTCGGAAGAGGGGTGTGTCCGCCTACACCGCAAGATACATTCTCTGATCCGGAAGAAGCTTATCAGGTGCTGCAAGCTACTTTGATGGAAGTTTCTACCAATTTGAACCAAGGCATTGCTCAGGTGAAGGAGACGCAGGTTGATATGAAGAAAGTAAATCAGGAAATAAAAAAAGAAATACAAAGATAAATGATTATGAAACTCAACAAGATTTTATTGGCAGGTGTGTTGCTGATGCTACCCCTGCTCTGCCAGGCGCAGAAAAATATATTCAACACCTACAATGATATGAAGGGCGTCTCCTCCGTTTATATCTCAAAGGCGATGATTGAAATGAATCCTAACCTGTTCACGAAAGATATCTATATAGGAAAGGTATCCGGTAAATTGGATTGTGTGCAGATTCTTTCTACGATGGATAGCAATATCAAGAAAGACATGCGTAAGGATTTGCGTGCATTGGTGCAGTCCTCTAAATATGAGTTGCTGATGAAGCAGAAAGGCACCGTATCCAGTTCCGAATTTTATATCAATAGGAAAGGGGATAAAGTAAAAGAGCTGATTATGATTATTGATGGTGCTGCCAACTTGAAGTTTGTTTATCTGGAAGGCGAAATGACTTTAAAGGATATTCAGAATATCATGATGTATCAGAATACAAGTATGAATGAGGGAGGGAATGTATATCGTATCGTAGATGGTACTCTTGATTTGGCCGATTTGGGCGTTTTGGATGGTCTGCAAGGATTAGAAAGCTTGCAAGGATTAGAGGGTTTACAAGGCTTGGAAGGTTTAAAGAGTCTGGAAAGCTTAAAAAGTCTGGAAAGCCTGAAAGGATTGAAAAGTTTGAAAGACTTAGGTAAGTTGAAAGATAGCGAATATTTAAAGAAACAGATGGATGCTGATACTTGGAAACGATTTGAGGAAAGCATGGAGATGCTTGAAAAGCGTTTGGAAGACCTGGAATGAGGCCATCTGCTGATAGGTGTAAATAGTTTGTTGAAAAGGGGGAGCCGATTCCGGTTCCCCCTTTATTGTGAGATTACTTGTCCTTTCTAAGTGCCTCGAAAATCAATCCTTCCAGTTCTTCTGCCAGTTCCGGATTATCGGCAACCACTTGTTTGGCTGCATCACGTCCCTGTGCCAGTTTCGTTTCATTATAGCTGAACCAGGAACCGCTTTTCTTGATGATACCCAAATCTGCACCCAGATCAATGATTTCACCGGCGCGGGAAATACCTTCACCGAACATGATATCAAATTCTGCTCTACGGAAAGGAGGTGCCACTTTATTCTTCACTACTTTTACTTTAGTTTGCTTACCTAATACTTCGTCACCATTCTTGATAGCTTGGCTTCCGCGAATATCCAGACGTACTGAAGCGTAGAACTTCAAGGCATTACCACCGGTAGTTGTTTCAGGATTACCAAACATAACACCAATCTTTTCACGCAACTGATTGATGAAGATACATGTGGTACGTGTCTTGCTTACGGCTGCTGTCAGTTTACGCAATGCCTGAGACATCAGACGTGCCTGCAAACCAACCTTATTGTCACCCATGTCACCTTCGATTTCTGCTTTTGGAGTCAGAGCAGCTACAGAGTCCACGACGATAATATCGATTGCAGAAGAACGGATCAGTTGTTCTGCGATTTCCAGAGCTTGTTCTCCATTGTCCGGTTGAGAAATCAATAGATTGTCTACATCTACACCCAACTTGGCAGCATAAAAACGGTCGAATGCATGTTCTGCATCAATAAATGCGGCAATGCCACCTGCTTTTTGTGCTTCGGCAATGGCATGGATAGCCAGAGTCGTTTTACCGGAAGATTCCGGACCGTAAATTTCAATGATACGTCCGCGGGGATAGCCGCCAACGCCAAGTGCTACATTCAGTCCGATAGAGCCCGAGGGGATTACTTCTACTTGTTCGACGCTTTCGTCTCCCATTTTCATGATAGAACCCTTGCCGAAGCTCTTTTCTATCTTGTCCATAGCTGCCTGCAAAGCTTTCAGCTTTTCGCTTGGTGCTATTTTATTTTCGTTCTCAAAATTAAGTTCGTCTTTCTTTGCCATCTTTATGTTTACGATTTTACGAATTACGATTCAAATTAGTTTATTTACAATTCTACTATTTTACGGTATTTATTTAGCGATTTACGATTTTAGTTTACCTCACAATATCTAACTTCAATCGTAAATCTTCAAATCGTACCTTACAGGATTTGTGCGGCGTGGTCTTTGGTTTTTACTTCCTTCGGCGTGATAATTCGCTCTATCACCCCTTCTTCATTAATAATGAAGGTGGTGCGGAAAGTACCCATATACTTACGTCCATACATACTTTTTTCTCCCCATACTCCGAATTGCTCTACGAGTTTCTTGTCCGTATCTGCAATCAGTGGAAAGGGTAGATTGTTTTTCTCTATAAATTTCTGGTGCGACTTTTCATTATCCACGCTTACACCAATTACCTCGTAACCGGCTTTGCGTAGTTCAGAATAGTTATCACGCAGGTTGCAGGCCTGTGCCGTACATCCCGAAGTCATATCTTTAGGATAGAAATAAAGAACTATCTTTTTCCTTTATAGTCGCTGAGGCGGATTTCTTCGCCTTTTTCATTGATGCCCAGTACTTCGGGCGCTTTATCTCCGACTTGCATAGTGCATTTAAATTAAAAATAAAAAAATAAGAATGAAGATTTATACTTCCAAATCTTTATCAAACACCTCATGCCACGGCAATCCTTGTTTGTTTAATTGTTCCATGAACGGGTCCGGATTAAACTCTTCCACGTTCCATACTCCCGGTTTTTTCCATAATCCTTTGAGGAACATCATGGCACCTATCATGGCAGGAACACCTGTTGTATAGCTTACCCCTTGCATACCGGTTTCCTTATAGGCTTCCTGGTGGCTGCAATTATTATAAACGTAGTAAGTACGTTCTTTACCATCTTTCAGACCACGGATACGGCAACCGATGGAAGTTTCCCCTTCGTAATTTTCACCCAGGTCTTGCGGGTTGGGCAATACGGCTTTCAGGAATTGCAACGGAACAATCTTCACTCCGTTATAATCCACTTCGTCGATGCGTGCCATACCAATATTTTGGATTACTCGCAGGTGGGTCAGATATTCCTGACCGAAAGTCATCCAGAAACGTGCACGTTTAATGGTTGGGAAGTTTTTCACCAAAGATTCCAGTTCTTCGTGATATAAAAGATAAGAGTCACGTGGTCCGATATTCGGGTACGTCAGATCTTTATGGATTTCCAGAGGTTGAGTAGTTACCCATTCTCCATTTTCGTAATAACGTCCGTTCTGTGTGATCTCACGGATGTTGATTTCCGGATTGAAATTCGTGGCAAATGCCTTGTGATGATTGCCCGCATTACAGTCTACAATATCCAGATACTGCATTTCATCAAAATAATGCTTGGCGGCATAGGCAGTATAAATGCCACTTACACCCGGGTCGAAACCGCAACCCAGGATAGCGGTCAGTCCGGCATCCTCAAAACGTTTCTTGTATGCCCATTGCCAACTGTATTCAAAGTGAGCCACATCTTTCGGTTCATAGTTGGCAGTGTCCAGGTAATTGACTCCGCTTTTGAGGCATGCTTCCATAATGGTAAGATCCTGATAAGGGAGTGCTACGTTTATGACGATTTCGGGTTTGAAGCTATTAAAGAGAGCTACCAGTTCATCCACATTGTCGGCATCCACCTGTGCGGTCCGGATGTTAGGGTTACCGATTGCTTTTACGATAGCGTCGCATTTGGACTTTGTGCGGCTGGCAATCATAATCTCAGTGAATACATCCGGATTTTGAGCCACCTTGTGCGCAACGACGGTACCTACACCGCCTGCACCGATAATAAGAACTTTACCCATTTCTTTTAATAACAAATTACGAGTTACAAATTATAAACTAAAGGACGGAATCTTTCCGTCTCCATTTCATTATAAAAAGTACGTTTCCCTCATCAGGGAACCTCTTTTTTATTGGTGAGCAAATATAGGATTTAATTCGCAGATAAACATTAAAATCCCACTAAATACTTTTCAGAAAAAGCTTCTATTTCTAAACAAATGGCTTGTATTTGGGTTATTTTACATATATTTTCTTACTACGAATATAGGCTATACCCCGGCATCCTGCAAATAAATTTGCTTATACGCCCGGTTTGCACTATATTTGCCCCGTAAAATTAACTTAAACAACGAATAACAATGAAGAAAGTTTTAGTTTCTCTCTGTATGGCAGGGGTTTTGGTAGCTCTGTCATCTTGTCGCTCGTCCAAGGATGCTGCGACATTATCTTCCATCAGTGGTGAATGGAATATTATTGAAATAAATGGTGCTGCTGTAGTGCCTGCTCCTAATCAGGAATTCCCTTTTATCGGTTTTGATACAACTACCGGAAAAGTATTCGGTAACAGTGGTTGCAACCGTATGATGGGTTCGTTTGATGTGAATGCTAAACCCGGTACGATTGATCTCGGTGCCATGGCAAGTACACGCATGGCTTGTCCGGATATGACCCTGGAACAAAACGTATTGTCAGCTTTAGGACAAGTGAAGAAATATAAAAAGTTGGGCAAGGAGAACATAGCCTTGTGCGGTTCGTCCAATCGTCCTATTATTGTATTACAAAAGAAAGCCCCTACAGTGAAATTATCAGATTTGAGTGGTAAGTGGATGATTTCTGAAGCCGGTGGCCAGGCCATTCCCGAAGGTATGGAGAAGCAACCGTTCATTGAATTTAATCTTTCGGAGAAGAGAATACACGGTAATGCCGGTTGTAATCTTATTAACGGTGGATTTGTTGCAGATAATGAGAATTCCTCTGCTATCTCTTTCCCGCAGCTTATCAGTACGATGATGGCTTGTCCGGATATGGAAGTAGAAGGCCGTGTGATGAAAGCGCTGAATGAAGTAAAGTCTTTCGGTAAACTGGCAGGCGGTGGTATCGGGCTTTATGATGCAGACAATACGCTGGTGATGGTGTTG
>Ga0192239_1036_pt1 | contig 51361 bp, 30 predicted proteins | sample Koala_Koa27_G3_FD_131231 | JGI IMG/M metagenome (GOLD analysis project Ga0192239, IMG submission 131231) | Enriched cells from koala feces incubated with labeled cellulose particles, San Francisco Zoo, California, United States - Koala_Koa2-7_G3 ... | reverse complement strand
GCCGTTTTCGACATGAACATAGTGGATAGCAGCCAGCCGCTCGAAACCTACTACTCCATCTTGGAAAAGCAGGTGGAGCTGTTCCGGAAAGTGAAAGAAGAAGAGAACTCGGAAATCGGGACTTCATCCAACATTATTCCGCTAACTCTCTCATTGAACTATAATATGCTTTCCAAATTCCGGCTATTCAAATGGATGTATCAGAATGAAAACATAAAATGCAGGCATTTTGAAGAAATGGAAATTCCGCAGAAGATAGTAGATAAACAAAAAGAATATGCCAGTGCGGTAGCCCATATCCGTTCTGTAGATTATATCTGGGATAATATGATCTTCAGTCATCTGGTGAATGACATCCAGTACTTCTGTGATGTACACCTCATATCCGATGAAGACAAGAACCTCCTGAAGGAGGAACTGCTCTCGGTAGTAGACGACCTGGAAGAGTTAGCTGCCCGAGGAAAGAGCAAAACGGGCTACGACATCAAGATCTATATTTCGAATATCAACTTCGAGGCTACCTACAGTTATCTGGAGACTGACACAATACAGCTCAGTCTGATCCGGATATATTCCATCAACTCCATCACCACGCAAGATAGCGAAATGTTCCGGGGCCTGAAGGAGTGGATTCAGTCATTGAAGAAGTTCTCCACGCTGATATCGGAAAGTGGCGAAATGCAGCGCATCCAGTTCTTCAAGCAACAGCGAGAAATTATCGATGCACTATAGCTCCTTTTTTCCGAAAACTGAAATTTTTCAAATAATAAGTGCCTGATTTCGAAAACAGATAGAACTACTATCTGTTTTTTTCATCTTTCAACTATTTACCTTCGCATTCTTTTCAATAAGAAAAGACTATCGCTTTCACCACATGATTTCAATCACAAAAGTTCCGTTAACAAGCTCTATATTTGTATATGTCACAAATTCGTCCTATGACATTTGATTATTAACAAAAAAGAAAAGGCTATGACCAAAAATTACATTGTAAAAGAGTTGATTAACGAAATGAAAGAGAGAATTCCCCCAGGGCAGAACTTAGCCAATTATCTGACAGATACATTATATATGGGGAAAGAGGCCGTCTACCGCAGATTGCGGGGGGGGGAAGTCGCATTCACCTTTGATGAAATAGCCGTAATTTCCCATAATCTGGGTATTTCCATCGACCAGATTATCGGAAACCATCTATCCAACCGGGTCACTTTCGATGTGAATCTTCTGCATTCACCCAATTTATATGAAAGTTATCATGAAATAGTAGAGCGTTACCTGCGAATCTTCAATTCCATGAAAGGAGACAGTGCCACTGAAGTGTATTCTGCAACCAATACAATTCCTTTTACCTTTTACTCGGCCTATGAGTATCTGTCCAAGTTCCGCCTGTGCCGGTGGATTTACCAGAATGGGAAAGTGAAGACTCCCAATTCTCTGAGCGACATGCATGTGCCCGACAAAATAGTCGCTTCTCACAAGAAATTGAGCGAAGGATTAAAGAGAGCCGGAAAAACCTACTTTATATGGGACAGCAACGTATTCAGTTCTTTTGTAAAAGAGATTAAGTATTTTGCCGGATTGAATCTGATATCTACGCCAGACGTCATGTATCTGAAGAACGAACTGCAACAGTTACTCATCGACCTGAAACATTTATCAGTGAAAGGAGAGTATAGCAATGGACATGAATTGTACATTTACCTGTCGAACATTGATTTTGAAGCGACTTATACCTATGTTGCCAATAAGGATTACCAAATCAGTCTTTTTAGGGTATATTCCATCAATTCCATGGATTCGCAAAGCCCGCAAATCTGTGAGATACAGAAGAACTGGATACAGTCGTTGAGAAGACATTCTACTCTGATTTCAGGTAGTGGAGAGGCACAGAGGATTGCGCTTATCGAGAAACAAAGAAGTATTATTGAGACGTTATAGAAAAAAGGAACACCGAAGTAGTATAAAAATGAGTTGTATCAAGATGCTTTTGAAAAGTATCTGATACAACTCATTCAGGTTTTAATCTACAACAGACCGCACACAGCGATAGCTGGGCCAGGTCGATGTTCCCGGATCGGTCCATGCACTAAATTCATTACGGCTACGGGCTGACTCCCAATTATATCCTACTAACCAATAAGCATTGTCTCGTGCAGTCAATGCCCAGTGCATGGCAGCAATTTTTTTGAAAATCAGTTCCCCAGTCTGCCGAAGCACCAAATCCTTGATTATCGAGACTAAGTTTAGTTCCCCCCAGACTAACGATCATATACATTTCGCACTGGGTAGGCAGACGCCATCCGGCCCCTATGCTCTCGCATGCCGCCTTTGCTTCTGCCCAACTCTTACCGTTGAGACTGGTGTTTCCTATCAGAAGTTTCGGAGCAATCTTATTCATTCCATTACTCGTATCAGGAGTATCACCCGAAGCAAACAGCAACGTAGGATCTACTCCTCCATCCGCATCGCGGGAGACGATAGTAACTCCTGAAGAAGCTACCGAGAGATAGGGATACTTTTTCCCGCTATTTTTATTATCTCTCACACAACGAAAAAAAATTAGTGGCAGACCCTGATTTCGGGTATCCTGCTCCAAAGTCGAGTTCAAAATATGCACCTGTACTTCCTTCGGAATAATACGAGGACGACCAATAATTACCTGTCCAATTCTGATACCATCCATATATATTCTGCCCATATGCTTCACTGCTTCCCAACGCATTACCACCCAACGCATCTACATAGGTAAATGACAGCAACAATTCACTTGCAGTAGGCAGACGCCAGCCATCACCTATATTATTACATATAGTTTCCGCATCAGAAATACTCGCCACACGTCCCTTGTTTTGACCACTCGTAACCAGGAGCCGATTGTCATGCCTGATAGGGTAAAGGTAAAAAAGAGGGTTTCCGGCAGTTGTATAAGATTTTGTTTCAGATACCATCTGAAGGTCAATCGTGCGATAAAATGGGAAATATTCATTCACTACAGTATGCATCACATTCTTAAATGTTATTCTTATCGTTCCGCTTTTTCCTTCCTTCCATTTTCCGGGATGGAGCTTCAGTCTGAAGTCATATCCACGGTTTACCACATCGTTAGCTTTACCATCATCATCATTATCTACTACAGAGCCCTGATACATCTTCGACTCCGCATTCGTTCTGCCCACAACTATATCGCTATCTGCGTCAGGTCTGAGCAATCCGGTTCCGTCATCACCAACAATGTTCAATTCCTCAACATTCTCAATTGTCCAGTTATTATTGACAAACAACTGCAAATATTGCTCCGCCCCTAAATGAACTTTATAGGTGCGGCTATTGCCAACAGTGGGATAATACCGGAATGAGAACTGCAGTTCGCCCTGATTGATTGGCAAAGTAATAGAACCAGTATAACTGCCATCCTTATCATAGAGATAGAAATTGAATATATCCCAACGCCACCACCAGCCAGAGGTACTTGCACTGGTGCCATCGCCCGCAAGCCTCGGATTGGGATGCACTGTAAACGCTTGCACCTTTTCAGTGAATGACCTCCTGCTGTCTCTGTACAATTGTGGAATAAGACCATCGGCAGGATACTGAATCGTGGACAGATCTTCAGATCCAAAAAGCTGGACATTGATTTTATCCACAGAAAACATCACATACACCGTCTGTGGCTCGATAGGCAATTCATCTCCATCAGGATTTCTGATAGGGAAGAAAAGGCCATTTTCCAACACATTCCCATATGCATCTACAAATTTAATGATTCCCGGGTCTATCACCCCCTGCGTCACTTTAATATCGTAAGTTAACCGACCCGCTGTCAGCGTAACCGTTGCTGTACGGGTCATTCCGGTAATTCCGTTATTAAAATAAGGAATCCTCAATAGAAGTTGCGCGTCTGCATTCGCAGCCCCTGAGGCCTCGGCCATTCCACCTGTGAAACCAAGCCAATCATTACCTTCCGTAACAGTAGCCTTCCAGCCGCCGGGATTGTCAGTAAAAACATTGATAGCGTAACCATTATTCTGATGTTGCGTCACACTGACCTCCGATTCACCCACACCAAGCATATACTGCCCATTGTAAACCACATCCTTGACCATATCCCGGTCATAATGTATCAACCGGAACTTAAGATTGGACATGACTGTATAAGATGCCAATGCCTCCCTGAAACTTTCATAGCCAATGCCCGAAGCTTCCGTTACGGTGATGATGTATTTATAGTTTCGCTTCAAAGACAGATATTCAACATCCTCTCCTATCTTTCCGGTTTTTGTGAAATCCACGCGGTAAAAAGTGGATTTACCATTACCAATCTTTCCCTTCACAATCAGGCAAACAGCATCCTTGCGGCTCGAAGCTCCGTCTTGCCCCACACCGCCGGCATCCACTGCAACAGGTGCTTCGAATGTATAAATCTCCCCGTTGTAGGGTGTGTTTCCATCCACGGAATAAAGGATTGCCTCCCCTTCTCCCATCTTCTTGCCACCGTCAGCCGGAAGGTTCGTAGCATCCGGAGCCGGGTCGATAACCTTTCCGGCTACATCCCATGCCGGGGCAATATATCCTATGGTATTGTAATTGGCCAGATAAACTTCTTCTACTGTGAAGTTAGATGCAGAATTACGGATATCAATGCGCGCCAGCATGCGTTTCATATTGATGCCGGTTATCGGGTTCATCGAAGGAGCTATTTTCGCTATTTCCTTTTCACCGTACATAGGAATCCGTGTGTAACCACCAGTCGCCGAACCGTTTGCCGTCCATTTGCCGGTGTGGGTATGGAGCAGTGCTTCCATCGCCTCAACTTTAGTGGTTTCCCCCTTCTTGAATTCCGACGCAATACCGTCAAGTTCCCTATTTGCCACAACCACGATGCATGTCGATTCGGTAGTGGGATAAAGTACGGCAGAGAAATTCACAGTAGAGTTATTATTTGCCAAATCCTGTGTAACTCCCGTGCCACGAACCCATTCCAAAAATACCGCAGGTGTTTTTGACGCATCAAATACAAGGACATCTACAGTCTTTATTTCATCTTCTTTCTTGGCTGCCCCCGCTCCAGCCATTGTGCGCGAAGTCACCGACGGAATATCCACATCAGGAACCGTCAAGGTGAATTGTACCCCATTCCCTGTTTGGGGAGGCATTGGTTCAAAGTCTTCTTGTACACATCCGATAAACCCCATCAATGCCAACAAAGCCGACAAAAGAAAAATCGTTCTGAATATTGAAGTCCTATATTGCATATTTTTATTTCCTTTCTTAATCTATTTCCGTATCCTCCATTAGGGCACAGTCAATGTTACTGTCATAGGGGGATTATCACCATTCGTATTGTTTAATGTCAGCGTGGCCGTCTTATCGGATATTACGTTAGCCTTGAAGTAGAAAAAACCGTACCACCGGTCGAACCGTGCGCTTCTATCATGGTCTCACGGTTAAGCAAGATATCATCCGGATCATTCACACCGGTTATTTCCCACTCCCACCAGCCAGGACTACCTGAAGTAAAAACGATCTTGCGACGTTGCATGATTCCGGCCCCTGCATCACTGCTATCCAGTTGTACATCATAATTCATCCATATTCCGTCTCCGCCCCATTGTTGAAGAGCCACCTGATGATGCAGATTACCTGCATTAATATAGCATCTTGTCCACCGTTCGGTTCCTACTCCCGAATCAAACTCAGGCATCACAACACTAACATTATAAGTATACACTCCTTCTGAAAAGGACGTTTGAGTCATGTTGACCGTTACCCACGATTCCATACCATTCTTATCCAGCAATGCACCCGCTGGATAGCCTGTATCCGGATTTGCATCATAATTTGTTTTCACCTCTATATCAACAGTAGCAGCATTACGGGCTGTCTGCACCTTGGTCTGCGACAACTTAAGATAGTACTGTTTGTCGAAAATCACATTTACCGGACTCTCGTCCCACTCAAGGGGAGTGGCTGACAGTTGATAGGTCTCGTTTGATATCGTAAGGTTATAGTTGATATACTCTCCTGACTCCCACGAGTGTGGATTAGCATCGAGAATATCCTTGAGCAGGAATTCCCGTTCACCAAAATTGGTAGTAATAACAATCTTGGCCGTAGCAGGAAAGTCGTCGGCAGCAGTGGGTAACATGAGAAATGTACCACCCATCAGAACGGCTTCTTCGGTCACCGTGTTGTTGTCGGCGAGAGTTGAAGAAATGTTCCCCGTCGTGATGTCGTTCCACACGAAATCAGGCTTGTTATGTTCGGTAGTGGTAGCCGGTATATTGGGAATAGTAAGTTTTCCGCTTTTCCCCACATTTTGGAACTCTATCTTTTCGATAGTTACCACATCGGGCACCGGGTCTACCTTTTTAAACGTGAAGGTAACCTTGGTCAGCGTGTGGTAGAAATGTATGCTCACCCCTTCGCTCCATGCAGGTTCCGATATAGCAGCCAGCACATCAACATGGTTGGCGGCATCGGTGTTTGCCGTATAATTCAGCACCATTTGCCCAGGATTGGAGAAGTTCGCAGTGGGTGCACCGGTTCCACTGTAGGGATACCACGAGAAAAACTTCATACTGGCACCCAGCAGTGCCGGCCAGTATTGTTCGGGCGATATGGTTGCCGTGAGGTCGGGATTCACCACGGCACTTGCATTGAAGTATTGTTCCGGAGTGGATGAGGCAGGCGTCAAAGAGGCAAAAAAGCCGAATGTCTCCCCTTTCAGATCGGTATTTGAAGAAATAACCGTACCACGGGTTCCGGCATTTCCACCTTCTCCGATACGTTGCACGACAATCAACTTCCCACATGGCATCATCTCTTCGCCGATACACGAAAAGAGAATGAACGGAAGGATAGCCGCCATTACAGTCATCTTGATAGTATTTCTAGACTTTATCATCGTAATTTCTTTTCCGACATAAACAAAACATCCAGTGAAATGTATTATAAATCCATATTCAAATCGATGTTTTTTACTTCACCCCAGTCTTCCACCGTTATCGTCAATATCTGAATACCGATTTTCCCTACCCGGGCCGTTATCTGATACACATTATTCCTCCGTATTTCCGTAAAAGGTTGTGCTACCGGGGTCCCTTTATCATCAACTTTTGTTATTGTCTCTATCACCTTCCCAGTTACTCCGGTAACATCCGGAGGTCCCTTCAGGATGTTGGTCATGCTGACGGCCAACCGGTCGGAATAGTCCGGTCTGAACGTGCGCTCGGCAACATAGAACGAACTGAGCAGTTTCCGGTTCTTAGCTCCGGTAGCAGACGAATATGCCCACATTTCCGAGGTTGCCGCTGTCCAGGTTCCCGTTAATAAATCGCTTTGTGATACGTTACCCTTCACTTTTCCATAATTTTTCGAAGGCTCAGTATTATCGCGCGTACCATTTGCCTCGTTTCCCATCACAAAATAACTGTCATGCGAGAGGTTATGCAAAGTGACACTGGTGCTACCGGCAGTATATCCGGTCATCGCTCCACCATCTATGGCTTCGAGAAATATATCTACTCGGGCCACGGCACGTTCGATAACCATTTCTACTTTTTGGGTTTCATCAGGTGCTATAGATATATCCCGAATCACTCCTGTCATGGGCATACCAGTCGTAGAAATTATCTGCCCGTCATTGTTCAGTATATCAGCAATATCATAGACCATATCTTGCAACGCCCAAAGACTGGCAATACCATTGAGTTTGCTCGTGAGACTCTGTGGTTCGTTGGCAATAACTACGACCAGAATATCATTGCTGGAAGTCACTTCGAGAAGCTGCGCATCTATATCGGTAGCTGTTCCCGGAGTACTCAACAGGATGTGCTTATTCACATCCAACCTCACACCACTGGGCGTGCTGCCGAATACGATAAACCGCATGGAGTTTATCTCCTCCTGTTGATCCACCTCACCGTTGTTCACCAAGTTGATGCTAAGTTGTGCCCGGGTAAGGGCAGGCAACTCGTCAGTCGCATCTCTGCTGCATGAGAACAAAAGGATTGTGGATACCAGACAAATAATATGTAATAGTCTTTTTCTCATTCTTAAATTTCAATCCCATGAAGCCAGTAAATCCAAGTGCCTACCACAAGTCCGATCTGGATAAATTCTCCTCCTCCGGACTTCTCGGTGACAGTGAATATCAGATTCCATTCGCTCTGGCGGTCAAGGTATTCCTGGAAAGGAAGTTCTGTTCCGTCATGACGGGAAGTCGGTCGGGCAATACTCAGTAACTTCATCAGGTCGTAGCTCCATATTTTGGTTCCGGTATCCGCATTTTTTATAATGAACTGGTAATCCCATCCATCCCTGTTGAACAGGCGCATGGTGTTGAGACGTGCGGATACAAACACGTCGGAAGTTTCTCCCTGACCTGTATAATGAGGCACGTAATGAACCGGTCCTTGGTGTGTAGGTTCGTTCTCCCAAGAATAGGTTGCACTTTCCGGTGCCTGAATTTCAAATGTATATTGTGTTCCGTTCTTTTGGCCTTCTCCATACTTCATCAATGCGATATTGAACCGATTGGTGTTGCGTATCAGATTCACCCGGTAAACCTTGTGGTCGGTATTGGATGGCAAATGGTCCACCTCCACCACACCGCTAAAATAGAGATGCTGGAACTCGAAGTCTACAATATCCGATGCACGCTTCAGGGCTACAGTTAGTTGTCGGAGGGTTGTTGTTCCCGGAACCAATTCACGCCCGGCATTGTCCAAAGCATGGAAGTTGTCGGACAAGCTACCAACGGTCAACACTTTGTAGTTTCCGAAATCGAGTTCATTGGTCAACGACATACGGTTGCCGCCAATCAGTGCGGTAGCCTCGGCTCTTTTGGAAAAGAGCAGTTTGTCATCGCTACCGAACACGAATACGTCCACCGATTTCACCTGTGGGTTGAATGCGTCCGCATATTCCATATTATAGTCGAATGCAAATTCCAGCCAAAGTTCACACCGGGGCAAGTCTTCGCGTATAGTGTCACACGAGGCCATACACAGCATCGAGGCGATGATAAGGAACAGCTTAGTTTTTCCGAACATATCTTTTCTCTTTTTAGGGGGCAGCGTTGTTCAACTGCCGTTTATATTGTCAGAGGAGATGTTTAATGACCTCCGGTTACTTTCACTTTTAGGGGCGCTTCCCTATTCATACTATTTAGAGTGCGCAAGGGGGTTCAGTGCTGTTTTTGGGAAGCCTGTCACCGGCTCGTTTTTTCACTCTTATCGGCGGCCAGTACCACACAAAATGTTCTATAAAGAAAAAGACAGGGCAGGCAGTCCGCACTACCCTGTTCTTTTTATAAAAAGTATATTAAATTTCAAAATTGGTTTGCCAGTATACCCACGGAGCAACTTTAATCTCGAAGTGGAGGTAAGCCCCCAGCTTGTCGATGTCTTCTTCCTCCTCCGGATCTTCAGGACCATCACCAGGATACCACGGTGTACCGTTTCCATTTACTTTCGTCAATGTCAACGTGTAGTAGTTATTACGCACTACACCATATTTTCCATACTCCATATGATCGTTAGCTGCGTTATCATGACGAATCTCATAGTAGTAATAGTTGAGACTATTCTGGTACCAGTAGATACAGCCATCTTCTTTAGTCAATTCACCACCGTTTGCACTAATATTGTCAAGAATATCTTGAGTAAGAGCTGCAAAGCTACCCGGATCATTACTGCCAAGTGCTGTTTTTACCTGTGTATAGAACTTATCGCATGCATTCACCAGGAGTTTCTCCAAAGCGGTTCTAGCATCTTCATTTTTGGCAGCAGCAGGTGTGTAAGCATCCTTCAATTTAGTAAAGTTCTTAAAGTTTATAGAGTTAGTACCATTGGAAAGGCGATACCAGTCATCACCTAAAGTAAAATCGGCATCATCCTTCCAAGGTGCATACTTGCCTTTAATCACCAAACGCGTGGCGGCACCAAATTTCTGATAGTCTTTAGCCATTGTATTTTCGATACAATATCTGTAATTCTCACCTGCAATCGAACTTTCACTAACCCAATCTACTTTAGGTTCACGACTTGCATCAAGTACATTCTTTATAATGCCTGTCAGGTATTCGGTGCCGCTGTTTTTTGTAAAGTTCGGGTCAACCGTGTAGAAGTTACTCTTGTAGAACCCGGTAGTATGGGATGATCTTGTCTTTGTCTTCTGTGCAAAAGGAAATAACAAAGAGTTGTAATAATCAATAGTCCAGTTTCCGAACTCAAACTGACCAAGAGAATTACCAGTACCTTCTTCAAAAGGTCCGATTTCCAACACATTGAGCATAACTTCCAGTTTAGATGCAAGACGCTCTATATCCAGTTGAGCCGGTTTACTTTTTGCCGCATTTAAGGCTTCCTGTTCGGTTTTATAGTCACTGGCTTTAAAGATGTTGCCCGATACATCGAGTAAGCAGTCTGCCTTCCATGCATGGTTATTAGGATCTAAATCGCTATCATCATAGAAACCGGCATTAATCATTGCGCAACCATTGGCGTGCACCACCTCATCTACAAGATAAGAATTATTAGCTTCACCGCTCTTTGTAGTTACTGTTATCAGAGCGTTGATATCATTAAAAGTTGCACCATTCGCAATGTTATCCAGACGTGCCTGCAGCACAGTTCCCGGATTGGCAACCACAAGTAAATACTGGGTATCCATACTTACCTTAACCGGAGTGTTCGGAGTAGTAATTCCAGCATTTGTTCCAAATTCAGTTGTTCCCAGCACAGTAGCATACTTAAGTGCATCTGCGTCTTTGACTACTACTTTACTTGCGTTAAACGTAATCACATACAGTTCTTTAATTGCACTTTCTTCCGGCAAAGACGGTTGCTCGCCAGAGGCACGTGTTCCCGATGTTTTAGGATTAGTCAGACTGATTGACACATAAGCTACATCATAACCTTTTGTCACCCCGCCATCAGAATCATCATCGAGATCATTTGAACAACTTGCCAATGCCGCAATGGCCAGCAACGACACTAAAATTGATTTAATCTTTAGCATAATACAAACATTTTATTAGAAATTAATAGATATATTTATTCTCTTTGTTACAGCATCAGTTAGTGCTGTTTTATTTATTACTGATTTTATTTATTCTTCTTCTCTATTTCGGCCGCATTAGCCTTCTTTTTAGCTAATTCTTCCAGATTTTCCTTGGCTACACCCAGCCCTGACTGCGCTGCAACCTTCAAATACTTCTCCGACGATTCATAATCTCCTTTCATTAATGATAATACTCCCATTGTATTGTTATATTCAGATAGGCAGTCATCCGGCTTCACTCTTTCCAGATAGCGTTCCGCAGAAATCAGGTCATTGCGTGAAAGGGCTGCGGTAGCCGCATTCATAGCAGCAACCTCACTTTCCGGATAAAGGCGGACTGCTGTCTCAAAAACATCGATAAACTCCTGTGAACCCTTCGGATAGGTATTAGCCACCATAAACATCTCGTTCAAACTCAGATTTTGCGGACGTTTCTTTATCACTTCCTTCGCCTCTTCCAAATTGAAGTTTCTGACATCATAGCTCACCTTACAGATAGCTACGCGCAGACTTGGAAATAATTCCTTCAACATAAGCCGATAGGGCACACCACCACGAAGCTGCATCAACTTCGTTTCCCTTCCTTTTTCAATAGGAACATTCGTGATGATATCCAAAACCTCTTCTTTATAATCCATCTCAAACGTATCCAGTGCCTTCACCAATCCATCCCAGTTTTCACCACCGAACATGATATAGTATTGATTACGCGGGAAATCATACCGGGCAGCCAGATAGTTGCGCAATGCCATAGCACGCCCTTCGGATAAACGTTTGTTTGCAGCCAACGTTCCTTCGGGAGAAGCATAACCTATGATATCCAGACGCTTCACATTTATATTGGCATCAGACTTCAAGTCATCAATCATCGCACGGATTTTTGCCAATTCCTGAGGATTGTTCATGTATTCAGGACGAATATCCACCTTGTTCACCTCAAAGTCCAGAAAACATTCCGCCTGTATATCACGACTCTTTATCTCCTCTACTTTAGGCTCCACGTACGAAAGATGAGGAGTCACCACATACGGCACCAGCATACGTTCGAGCGTAACCTTATCAAAAGTATGCTCCACATTCATCAGCGCGCTTTCGCCACAACCACACTCATCGCGCTGCACATTCAATCCGGCATCTGCCATCCAAGGCTCATACGGCAATGTATATCTGCAACGGATAACCCCACTTTTCTTCTTCTGATTTTTCTCTATCAGATAAGGTGCCTTATAATTTTTCTTCGCTTTAGCACTCATCACTGCCAGTCTGCGTTCATAAACCAGATACTCGTTCTTTCCTTTGATGGAAACCCATGGAAGCTCGTAAGTAGTGGTAGGAGAAACTAACTGCGGGATAAGGTCTATCCCATGCGCCGGTTTCACCTTCACATCTTTCATCAGGATATCGAAATCTATATGGACAGTTTCTCCCAATTGCTCCAATCGCACAGGTACTATGGTGATAGTTCCTTCATAAGAACGATCCTGAGCTATAGCTCTATTTACATTCAGGCACAAGACAGCCATCACCAATGTGAAGAATGTCATATTTCTTTTCATCATTCTCATTTTATTTTATTACATAGATAAGTGATACACTTGCTTTTGTAGGTCCCACATAATTCTTACTGGTATCTTTCAATTTAGTGCCACACGTTGCACAAGGATACTTCTCATATATAATACGTGCATACCCCAACCCAAGGGAGGCCTCAATACTCCAGCGCTTCTTCAATATCCATGAGTGCCCTATCGAAACACCACCTCCATACAATTGACCCTGATAGCGCATATTCTGCATATTCTCACTGATAAGCGGCCAGTCGGGTAACCCACCTACATTAAAGTCAACATAGTGAGCATGCAAACCAATAAACGTACGATTGAAACTTTCGCAAAACCAGTAACGAAGTTCGGGTTGTATACCCCAGTGTTTCATGCGAGTATCATCAAACTTCCATGGATTATAATTAACCGGAATATCTAATGTCCACTTACGCGCCAAAGCTACTTCCAAGCCAAGATTCATAGTAGTAGTGGCATCATAAAGAAGATTACTTTTTACAGCAATCTTCTGGGCCTTACTTTCGGCTGGCAATAATCCCAATATGAATAGTATGCATACTAGTATTTTCTTCATGTAATTCTCATTTTTATTTTAAAATCATTCATCGGCCAAATCTGTGTTCCAGCCCGGAACGAACCGAAAATAGCCTAAAATCTCAGTATGCAAATATCGGAGTAATAAGGGAGACAGTAAATTGTATCTATTTCTGTTATAAGCACTAAAAAAGCTAAGAGACTACTATTTAAGTGGTTCTTCAATAGAATAGTTACTAAAACAAAAAAAGGGAGTCTTCAAAAATTTTATTTTCAATATATGAATATTAAAATCAAAACTGTTTCGATATATGAAACTTATGAGAGAAATAATATCAAATTATTTAATATATGAAAGGACAACAAACCACCACTATATACAAGTTTTACATACATCAATATACAAGTTTAGGGATTAAACATGCCTTACACACATTTCTAAAGGCTATTACAAGATATCAATACAATTTTTTATAAGAAATAATTTTGTATTAATTACGACATTATACACTTTATATTCTCACCTCCATTATAAAAATAAAATAGGGCGTTAACCTCATGGTCTCGCCCTATCGTTCTACTCTATCCTTGATAATAACTAATGAAAAGAAGAATCTTCTTTCAGCACGTCTATTTTAATTCAAAAGGTACTACACCTTTTATATCCGCTGCTGAAGCAGCAATAATCGCCTCAAACTTACCCGGTTCAGCTACCCAAGTATGCTGAATATCATCAAAGTAACTCAAAGCTTCTTTATCTATAGTAAATGTGACATCTTTCTCTTCGCCCGGAGCCAGTTTCACTTTTTTGAAACCTTTCAGTTCCTTTACCGGACGAGGCAAAGAAGATTTCTTATCGCTGATATATAACTGTACGACTTCGTGACCTTCACGTTCACCTGTATTCTTCACAGTTACAGTAAAGTTGATCTCATCATTAACAGATATTATCTTCTTGTCAGCAATAGGCCTGCTATAAACAAATGTCGTATAAGACAATCCATACCCGAAAGGGAACAATGGTTTCACCTTCTTCTGTTTGTCCGTCCAACGATAACCTACAAAGATGCCTTCATTATACTTCATATCCACTACTTTCTTACTACGGTCAGCGAAATACTCACCTACACTATGAGCCGGAACATCTTCCAAACGTGCAGGGAAAGTGAAAGGTAGTCTACCGGAAGGATTGACATCACCCATCAATATAGCTGCAATGGAACTCCCTGCTTCCGAACCCAAAAACCAGGCTTGCAACACAGAAGGAACTTCCGCAATCCAAGGCATAGCTACGGCATTACCGGAGATATTAATAACTACAAGATTCTTATTAGCATTTGCCAAAGCCGAAATAACATGATCCTGTCCATAGGGTAAATCCAGACCGGCACGGTCAGTATCCTCACAATCCTGATTATTACTCTTATTCAGTCCACCGATGAAAATTACATAATCAGCATCTTCTGCAACCTTTACAGCTTCGGCAATCAGTTCCTCCGGTGTACGGTCGTCTTTCAAATTCTGACCTGTTACCACACCATTATATTCACCACGGGCATCACCTACGTAACCACGAGCATAAACGACTTCTACTTTATCCCCTACACGCTTCTTTATACCATCTAATGGAGACAACTCACGCTGAACTTTCAAAGAAGAACTACCACCGCCTACAGTCATCATCTTCACAGCATTCTCGCCGATAACGGCAATTTTCTTTGCTTTATTCAAGTCAATAGGCAACAAAGCACCCTTATTTTGTAACAACACAATCCCCTCCTCACCAATACGGCGGGCAGCCTCATAATGTTCTGGAGAAAGCATGGAACCCAGAGGACGGTTCATATCCATTGTTGTACGGAAACTCAGGCGCAAAATGCGGCGCACCTTATCATCCAATTCATTCGTACCCACTTTCCCGGATTTAATGCGCTCCAGATAAGGCATAGCCAGATAATAATTATCATAAGCATTACTGCTGCCATTTGCAAGACCATCCGTCCAACTACCGAATTCCATATCGAGACCATTCTTAATGGCCTGATCCGTATCATGCACACCACCCCAGTCGGAAACCACAACACCATCAAATCCCCACTCACCTTTCAAAATATCATTCAACAAATACTGATTATGACAAGCATGCTGTCCTTTATAGAGATTATAAGCCCCCATTATGGCCCAAGTTTTACCTTCCTGAACAGCAGCTTTAAAAGCCGGCAGATAGATTTCATAAAGAGCACGGTCGTCCACTATAACATTGGTGGTATGACGGTTGATTTCCTGGTTATTCAGCGCATAATGCTTTACACAGGCAGCTACACCATTTTGCTGTACGCCTTGCACGTAAGGAACCACCATACGAGAAGCCAGATAGGGATCTTCACCCATATACTCAAAGTTACGTCCATTCAGCGGAGTACGGTAAATGTTGACACCAGGTCCCAAAAGAACATTCTTGTTGCGATAACGCGCCTCTTCACCGATACTTTTTCCGTAAAGCAGGGACATATCGGGATTCCATGTAGCAGCCAGACAAGTCAATGCCGGATAAGCTACACAAGAGTCATTGGTCCACCCTGCCTGATCCCACTCATCCCAAAGTACTTCGGGACGGATACCATGAGGACCATCTGTCATCCAATTTTCCGGAATACCCAAGCGGGGCACTCCTGCACTACTGAATTTACTTTGTGCATGTACCATAGCTACCTTTTCTTCCAAAGTCAGCCTTTTCAACGCATCTTCTACTCTTTCTTCGATAGGTTTGGTAACATCCAGATATACGGGTTTCTGCTGCGCCAAGAGTGGAAGAGCAACAGTGAATGCCAAACCGAATAATACTTTTTTCATATGGATAAATAATTAGTTTATTAGTGATTATTTCATACCTAACGACTGAATATACCCTTCCTGCACCACACAGTTCTTCAGTTTGCAAGCCTCAATGAAATCCATCATTGCCTTGCGTACCATCATCTGGTCGGGACGGGCATCCCGGATTTCTTTATAAGATGTGCGTGGAGATTCGGAGAAATAAAGGATATTCGCCCAATTTTCCGGCGGAGTAATACCTACAAAGCTGGAACCATCCATCTTCTTATACGGCCAGAAGGTATAACCGATATTATTCTCACGCATCGTCTGGCAAAAAGCAGCTTGCCATTCGTCCGTGTTATGTCCTATCTCACCCATATACATTGGTAAGTTCACACTGTCGCGGAAGTCTATTATAGTTTGAATAGCATCTTTAGTAGGATCACCTCCATAACGATGGCAAGTATACATTATTTTATCATCAAACTTAGAATCCTTGAACGGCTTGAAGTTACCGTTCCACTGAGCGCCACCCAACAGAATAATATGGTTATTGTCCACTTCGCGGATAGCAACTACCCCTTTCTTATAAATATCTTCCAGTTTACCGTTCAATTCTTCCATATTCGGAAAATACGGAGCGATAGGTTCATTGAAAAGCTCATAACCGAGAATCACCGGTTCATTCTTATACCGGTCTGCAATCTTGCGCCAGATATCGCAATACAATTGCTGGCTGGCCTCACTTTCAAACAACCAAGGATATCCGTAGCTATCATCTATATTATCACCCGTTTGCCCACCCGGAGCATCATGCATATCAAGAATCAGATAAAGATCGGCTTCACGGCACCATTCCACAACACTGTCTACACGGGCAAAACCATCCTGACCGGCAGTCAACCCCATAAAGTCCTCATCCGTGAAAAGCTTATAATGGAATGGAAGACGAATGGTATTCGCACCTGTATTCTTAATAAACTGAATATCTTCACGAGTGATATAATTGTCTTTGAAAGCTTTCCAAAACTCAGCAGTAAAGTCGGGTCCTACCAATTGGCAGAACATTTCATTGATAAACCGGGGAGAGTTCGTTTTGCTAAACTTAAACATATACCCTTCTGGATTCAGCCAATTGCCCAGATTGGTACCCATGATAAAGAGTTTCGTACCATCAGGTTTTATCAGGTCTTGCCCCTGAATGGTTATAAACGCAGCAGAATCCTGTATTTTTTCTGCCTTTTCACCACAACTCCCCAACATCAGAGAAGCTGCTAAAAGGGATGTACCCACTAAAATCGATTTCAACATGATATTCTAATACTATAAGATTATTTCTTCCAGCGATAAGAAGCTACTGCTTTGGCAGGCACCACACAATCTACATAATTCTTTCCATCCGTTACAGTCAGGCGAGTTTCCTCATTTCCCTCATTCAAGAGTACAAAAGCAACGGTTCCATCGGGATTTTCAAATGCAGAGTACATTAATCCTTTCTCGTCAACACCTTTACTTTCCACACGAACTGCACCCGGTTTTACTACGGACGACAGATGCCCGATAATATAATAATGAGAATTGTAAGCCATCGTCTTATAGTCCCCACGATTAATATCAACAGCTCCGTAGCAGGTTTTACAACCACCTTCACGCCAGGGTCCACGTTCATCGTCCAGCATCAGATTCCAGACAATGACGCCTTTACACCAATTGTTTACCGTACCAAGAGCCACCTCGCGCATATCCTCCATCAAACGTCTTTCCAGGTTGCGTCCGTCATTCCACATGCCGATAGAAGTTTCCGTAAAGATAAGTTCTTTATCGGGACGTTTCTGCTGAATGTTATTCAATTCCTCACGTCTGCCTCCATAGTTGTGATAAGCAGCTCCGGTAAGGAAAGCAGCAGCCACTTCATCATCATACATTCTAACAGGATACTCCTGCTGATCGGCCATATTATCATAGTTGTAATTATGGTCGAAAGCATAAATCTTCGTATCCAGTCCGGCAGCCTTGAAAGCAGGACCGAGAGCATCGCGGACAAAAGCTTGTTCTTCTTTCCAACCCATGAACAAAGAAGCAGAATTACCCCTATTTAACGGTTCATTCTGTGGAGTGACGGAGTAGATTTCAATACCTTCATCACGGAATGCCTGTATCCACTTCACAAAGTAAGTAGCATAATCAGAATAATAATCCGGATTCAATTGTCCGCTTGTCCAGGAATCAAATGGTTTCCTTTCTTTCAGGTTATTCACCTTCATCCACTTGGGGCATGTCCACGGAGAACCTAATATTTTGATAGTGGGATTAAGAGCAAGAATATCTTTTAAAATAGGTATTACATATTCTTTCTCTTCAGTTTGCAGAGCGAAATTCTCAATTCCTTTTGTATCGCAACAAGTATACTCGCTCAGTGAAAAGTCGGAACAACCAATAGAAATGCGGATATAACTAAATCCCAGCCCATTTTTATCAGAAAACGTTTCAGTCAGGAATTTCGTACGGTCGGTCGGTGTCATCTGCATCAGATTATAGCAGGTAGAACCTGTAACAGCAGCTCCGAAACCATCCATCTCCTGATACCGCACCGTAGGATTTATAGTGATTACAGACTCAGATGCAGAGACTTTGGAAAGCTCTTGAGTAATGTGGTTAAAGCTTTGCTGCCGATCGGCAGTCGTAATGTAAACTTCCGCTTTGTTTTTTCCCGGAGCATCCTCACCCAATGAACCGGAAGTCCCGGCACAGGTTGTAGTAGCAACCAACAAACAGCATCCTAATAAAAGAGGTAATTTCAAATTCATGGTATGTTTTTCAAGGGTTAATTAATCTCCCCCAAAGGTAGGCAAGATAAAGGCATTACGTACCTCCACATTATGAATATGTGGATAAGATGAAATATACAGCGAAGATAACCCTCTAAAGAACAAGCAGATAAAAATCAATAGAGAAAGTAAAAAAGTGGATAGGAAATAAGGTAATGACGTATGCTTAGCGTATCTTCATAACACATGTTTCAAAGTCATCACGCGAAACACAAGCTTTGTTTTTCACTTTGGCGCGGTAATTATAGATTGTATTGACGGAGTAACGGAGAAATTCGGCAATCTGCGAACTATCGTCAATGCCCAATCGGATTAAAGCAAAAATACGTAATTCAGTATTCAGAAGTTCGCCTTTGCGGAGTATGATCCGCTCTTCCGGTTGAAGCAGTTCATTGAATTTTCCTACAAAATCAGGGAAAAGGTGCAGGAAAGCCGTATCAAAGTTCCCATATAATTCTTTCAGATCCGTGTCGAGCACATCTCGTGAACGTACCATTTTCAGGAGTTCTTCCATCTGCCCGCCGGTAAGCTTCTTGTTCACCATGCGCCGGTAAGCATCCAGTCGGTCGATGTAGGTAGAACAGAGCTTCAAGAAGCGCCCGATATATTCTTCTTTAATATGATTAGACATTTGCAACTGTTCATTCGCCTGCTCCAAATGAGCCCGGGCAACAGAGAGATGCTTCATCTGCCTGTAAATCCAGACAACAGCTACGACCAACAGCAGAGATAGAATACTAATCATCCAGAGATAAAAACGAAGACGTTCATTCTGTTTCTCCTGCATAGCCTGATAGGTAAGATCTATAAGCGATAAAATGCCGGCTGTCTGCAAACTGCGGCTACGGGCATTGTAATGATTGGTTTCATTCCACGAAAAACGGATATAGCGATAAGCACGTTCGATGTCTCCTTCCTCATAGAGCAATTGTGCCAAAGTCCACAGGGAGGCATGGTCTGTAATCGCAAGGCGGATATCCGTCAAAGCGGACAAAGCCAGATAATATTTTGCTTTCTCTAGGTCCCCCAAGCGATGATACAGCAAAGAGCGGTGATACGTTACCAACGCATACTCCGGAGTATCGGGGCGCACACTTGCCAGGCGGTCATCGTTTATCTTCAAAGCTTCCTCCAACCTACCGGCAGCAGCTGCCTCCATCTCTCTGCGTTCCGGATAAAGGGCGGAGGCAGGGGAAAGCACCTGCATCAGTGAGTCCTCATAAGCGGCAGACAAACCATAATAGCGGTTACGACGGAAAGCATCTTGCGTATATGCCCCCAATTCACCGTATAAATGACGGTAATTTTCGTAATAATCGGGCAACAGACGGGAAGAGAGTCCGGAAGGATTTATCTGTTCCAAATCCTCAGAAGCTTCCTTATACATACCTGCCGAAGACATCAGGTGCGCCCGTCGGATGCGGGTTTCATCCACTGCTTCCTGTTCACCGTGGCGCTGCGCCCAGCGCAAATTGCGGCCCAGATAAAGAAGGGCTGAATCACATATATATGCCTTGTATTCCTGAAACATTTCTCCATTCAGACGGAAATACTCCGACGCCTCCATATCTGTCTGTAACAATTGCTGCCTCAAAGCTTCAATACGAGCTTCCCGCAATGCCACATATTCCTGATGCGCCCCGATAGCCTCATCCAAGGCAGCAGACCATCTATCCATTGCAGGAATATCCACCGAAGCAGACATTCCATGAATGCCTACTAAAACCAGTCCGAGAAATATCAGCAGTTTTACCTTCATGGGGACAAATATAAAAAATTAGTTTCCTATATTTGCAGCATTAACCCCCAAATGTATTCTATAATGAAAAACTTAGCACCTCAACGAGTGGCCACGGTTGATGTATTCCGCGCACTCACCATGTTTCTCATGCTCTTCGTGAATGACATCCCCGGTCTGAAGAACATCCCCCACTGGCTCGAACATGCCGACATCAACGAAGATATGATGGGATTCTCCGACACCATTTTTCCCGCATTCCTGTTTTGCATGGGCATGTCTGTCTCTTTTGCCATCCAGAACCGTTACCGAAAAGGAGATACTACACTTCAGGTCATTGCCCATATCTTCTGGCGTACGGTGGCACTCATCGCTATGGGGCTATTTTCACTTAATTCGGGTGGCATAGCAGGTGGCATTTCCCACCAGTGGTTCTGCATCCTGATGGTTATCGGCTTTTTCCTGGTCTGGGCCGTTTATCCGAAGGCTGAAGGGGCAAAAAAGTACCTATTCATCGCAATGAAGGTGCTTGGTATTGCCTTGTTGGCATTCCTCGTTCTATATAAAGATTTAAACGGGAAACCTTTCCATCAAGGTTGGTGGGGCATTCTGGGACTTATCGGTTGGACGTATGTCGTATGTGCCGGTATTTATCTATTTACCCGCGAAAGTTTGCGTAAAAATGTCATAGCATGGCTGGTCGTCGTGCTCCTTGCAGTGATCAGCCACTCTAACCTGATCCCCGAGGAATATGGTTTACGTATCATCCTTCTGCCTTTCATCCCCAGTGACTGGACGCTGCATGCATTCGGTATGTCGGGGGTACTCACTTCCCTGTTGATGCAGAAATATGCCGACCGGGAACACCCGCGTAAATTCATTGTTATTCTTTGTACCTTAGGTGTCATCATGCTCATCGCTGCACTTTGCTCGCACCCCCATTGGATTATCTCAAAGATACAGGCCACTCCGAGCTGGCTGTTCTATTGCCTTGCAGCATTTTTCCCATTGTTCGGCCTGTTCTATTGGCTGACGGATGTAAAAGGTAAAACACCCTGGTTCGATATTATCAAACCTGCCGGGACTGCCACGCTTACGTGTTATATCATTCCATATATATGGTACGCCGCACAGCAATTGTTGGGCTGGCACTACCCCGAACTCCTGAATGCAGGTGCTCCGGGTCTATTAAGGTCACTCATATTCTCCCTCATCATCGTCCAACTGACCGGACTATTGGTGAAGGCTAAAATAAAACTGAAGGTATAAATACGTACCTAAAAAGACGAAAAGATGATGTTAAAGCTTCAAACCCCTAACCATGAAGACAAGGTGCTGCTCCACTCTTGTTGCGCACCTTGTTCTTCTGCCATTATCGAATGCCTGCTTGCCAACGGCATCCGCCCCACCGTGTTTTATTACAACCCCAATATCTACCCTCAGGCCGAATATGAAATACGGAAAGCCGAGGCTATCCGTTATGTTCAGGGGTTAGGACTTGACTTTATAGATGGCGACTACGATTACTCATTCTGGCGCACCTCCATGCAAGGAATGGAGGATGAGCCCGAACGAGGTGGCCGTTGCCTGAAATGTTTCAACCTTCGTCTGGCAGAAACTGCCCGTTATGCCTCCGAGCACGGTTTCACCCTGTTCACCACTACCCTCGCCTCTTCCCGCTGGAAAAGCCTCGATCAGATCAACGAAGCGGGACGTAGAGCCGCCGCCCTTTACCCCGGAACCACTTTCTGGGAACAAAACTGGCGAAAAGGAGGATTACAAGATCGACGAAACCAGCTTCTCAAAGAGTATGATTTCTATAACCAGCAATATTGCGGTTGCGAATTCAGTATGAGGAGACTGGAAGAAAAAGATTCTTTATAGACAAGTAGAAAGTTAAAACAGGAGGTTTCACGACAATCTTTTCAAAACTTCCGGCAATATCCCTACATAATAAAAAGGAAGATTCACCAGACGGAATATCTTACCTGAATTTGTCTTTACTTCATCCACAGAATAATTACCGGACCATACCCTGACCGCTATGTTGCAAATCACAAGCAAACAGAATTAGTACAGACTTTATTCAAGAGAAGAAGATCAATAAATATCTCTCTTCACAATACCTTCCCTTCTTTTCCTCATCCGAACCACATCCGGGCTATACTTGCTCCGTACAATCTCCACTCAGAGGTACCTCTATGTGGAGATTATATGGATTTGATACGGAGCAAGTGTATTCCAAGTAAGAAGCAGATATTTTAGGCCATCAATCCCAAGCAAGAATAGCCAACTAAGCAAATCGCTGCAAACGGACGCAAAAATCACATTCGTGAAGACAAACCGCTAAAATCGTTTGGCGGAAGGAAATATAAATATATACCTTTACGTCAGAAACAGAATAGCCAATTTAAAATGCGACATCATGGGAATTATCAATCAAGGCATACTCGGAGGCTTCTCCGGCAAAGTGGGACCGGTAGTAGGGTTTCACTGGAAATCAAAATACTACATACGTGCACGGGCAACCAAAGTCAGCAATCCGCGCACGCCGAAACAGCAGGAACAGAGAGGTAAGTTTGCCACGGCATTCGGTTTCCTGAAAGCCATAAAACCTTTTATTCGTATCGGCTATAAGGAATTTACACAGGAAAAGTCCGCATTCAATGCTGCCATGTCCTATATACTGAAAAGAGCCGTGACGGGCAACGGGAAAGAAACCTCGATTGACTTTAACCGGGCATTGGTTTCCATGGGAACCTTGATGCCCGTATTCGAGGGAACAGCCACACAGTATGAGGATCAAATGTACTTTAACTGGCAGGATAATAGCGGCATGGGAAATGCAGAAGATACGGATATAGCCATGCTACTGGTGTACAACAAAAATAAAGAAACAGCCGTTTACAATACGGAAGCCGCCCTACGTTCCGGTTGTCACGCCGTGCTGCAACTTCCGGCTGACTGGCAGAACGATGAACTGATTGCTTATCTCAGCTTTTGCAGTGCCGATGGAAGTTGTGTAGCCAACAGCATTCGCCTGACTGTAACAGTGACTGAAACAACATTTGATGAACCCGATATAAAGAACTCTCCTCTGTGGACTTCATCAGACCGAACATCGTTTTACCCAGAACTTAAACAACCGGTCATTAATAACATATCCATCAAGAGTCTTACTCACCATCCCTTTACCGGAAAGCCCTTTCAAGGCAGATTGTACGGAACTGGGTGATTTCAAATGATATTTTCGCACAAACTCACTGGAAGTCACATTGACTGCTATGTCTTCAGCAGCTATCGCACGAATGATTTCGCGCTGGCGTTCGGTTAAGTCGGCAAAAATAGATTGATAGATGAAATTTTGTTTTCTGATAAGAGAAGCCAAAGCTATTTCAAAATAAGCCACCGTAGCAGTTCCTCCCTTTTCAGTGAGCAAAAACACTTCGTTCATCAGCATTTGCAGGTAAAGTGTAATACCTTCAAAACTATGATAAGCTATTTCCACCAAAGCAGCATCTACAACTTTCCCGTGCTCACAGAAATGCATCTTGGCAAATTCAATATATTTTTCCAAAGGTATGCTTTCGAGGTGCAAGGTAAAGGTACTCTGGTAAAAAGGGCGATTGGCACTATTAAACATATCGACCAATAAACTCGGTTCGCTACCGGCAAAAATAAAACGCGCGTTCGGACAATGCTGTATCTGCGTGCGCAACAAGGCTTCCATGTTTTTTTCGGCATAGTGGTTTATTTGCTGAAACTCATCAAAAGCAACAATACAGGGTTTATCAGCAGCATTGAGATAAGCAAAGATTTCATCTAAAGTCGTATCGACTGAAGATACGCTTCCCAGACCTATCTCTAAAGTGGGTTCACCTGTCAAAGCGTCTATTTTCACAGCAGGACGCAAAGAAGTAATGGTTTGCAGAAACCGATCCAGGAATTTCCTGCCACGCGACCTCAACTGGTCAATAATAGCATTGCCGAAAGCATATATAAATTCACGGATAGAGGCTGTTGCAAAGATATCTATAAAGAAAACATTATAACGTTTACTGATTTTCTCCTGATGAAAAGTATGCAGTATTAATCCGGTCTTTCCCATACGCCGCTGGGCAATCAATACTACATTACGTCCATTCATCAAGTCTTGAATCAGTTCATCAGTTTCCTTTTCACGGTCGCAGAAGTAATGACTGCCAGCATAAGCACCTATAACAAAAGGATTTGTTTGTACACTCTTCATGATTATTGCATTTTAAATTATTGCAAATATAATAATTATATTCACAATAATCTTCAAGATCCATTTTAAAGCACTTGAAAACATGAAAAGTTATTGTGCATATTCTTTTCACCATACACGGACAATAGAGGCATCTTTCGCGTATAAAACTGGCAGATACAGCGTAATAATTTCCGTAACTTTGCCGGCAGTTAACGTAAAAAGTAGAAAAACATGAAGAAATTTACTATCACATTGGCACTCTCTATCCTTGCAGTGCTGCTGGTTGCCACTCCTTGTAACGCTAAAGGAAAAGCAAAACATGTCGTATTAATCGGTTTGGATGGCTGGGGAGCCTATAGTGTTCCCAAGGCAGATATTCCTACTATCAAGCAACTGATGGCTGACGGAGTCTATACGCTCGAAAAACGGTCCACACTCCCCTCTTCAAGTGCCATCAACTGGGCTTCCATGTTTATGGGAGCCGGTCCTGAACTGCACGGGTACACGCAATGGGGATCTAAAACACCCGAATTACCTTCGCGCGAACTCAATCAGCATGGCATTTTCCCCACTATCTTCCAATTATTGCGCGATGCACAGCCCGAAGCCGAAATCGGTTGCCTGTACGAATGGGACGGTATCAAATATCTGGTGGATACACTTTCTTTGAGCCACTATGCGCAGGCTCCCGATTACAACAAGCATCCCGAGGCTCTGTGCACAATGGCGGAAACTTATATCAAAGAGAAACAGCCAGCCCTACTCGCCGTCTGTTTTGATAATCCTGACCACGTAGGACACCAAGCCGGACACGACACTCCTGAGTATTATGCCAAACTGAAAGAACTGGATACCTATGTAGCCCGTATTATTCAAGCCGTAAAAGATGCCGGCATGCTGAAAGAAACCATCTTTATCGTCACTGCCGACCACGGTGGCATTGAAAAAGGACATGGCGGCAAAACCATGAACGAGATGCAGACGCCTTTCATCATCTCCGGTAAGAATGTGAAGAAGAGCGGTGAATTCCACGAAAGTATGATGCAATATGACGTTGCTTCTACTATCGCCTACATCTTCGGACTGAAACAACCACAGGTTTGGATAGGAAGACCGATGAAGCAGGTATTTAAATAAAAAATGATATAGCAAACAGCCACTTGCTATGCAGGATACAGCCGGAAGACCCCTCTCTTTATTATGAGGAGAGGAGATCTTCCGACAAGTCCAAAATGACAAAGCAAAAACACAACAATATCAAATCCCCGTATCCACCGGATTCTCATCAGGGAAAAGCGGACTGTAAAGAACTGTATGTTTCAAGACTTGAAGTTGTCCATCTTTTACAAACTCCTCTCCCCTCTCCGACAGATGACGCACCATGGCTGCACGCATGAGCAGCAATTGGGAACGATATCTCTTTTCTTTTGCAACATTCTTCAATTCATGCGGATCCATCGACAGGTCGAACAATTCTTCTTCGCCGGTATGGAAACGCCAGATATATTTCATTTTACCATCAGTCAAGGCACACCAATAGTTATCAGGGCTATAGCAAGTAGAATGTTCCAAATCTATATACTTACGCCATTTTTCTGTATTTCCATTCATCAGATTCACCAGGGACTGCCCATCCATATCAGCCGGAACCGAACCTTCCGCCATTTCAAGAAATGTAGGTAACAGATCACGCAATTCTACCGGTTCTTCAACCCTGTTACCTTTCGAAAAGCCACATTTGGAAGGCCATTTCACAATATAAGGTATATGGGATGAACCCTCATAAGGATACGTTTTACGCCAATGATAATGATCACCCAGCATATCTCCATGGTCAGAGATATAACAAATCAATGCATTATCATACATTCCCTGCTCTTTCAGCGCCTGAACTACTTTACCTATTTCTTCATCAATAAAGGTAACATTCGCATAATAATAACGCCGGGAGTTCTTGGCATATTCTTCGCCAAAGTTTCCGAAAGCGGCATCCTTATCCGCCAACTTCGCATCCTGACGGACAGCATAATCTTTATCTTTACACCATTCCCCCACAAACGGAGCCGGCACATCCTTATCCTTATATAAATCCACCAAACGTTTGGGAGGATCGTACGGACTATGAGGACGGGCAAAAGAAATCTTAAGAAATAATGGCTGTTGGTTCCCTTTTTTATAATTCCGTATCATCTCACAAGCAGTTTTACCTGTCCAAGCTGTAGGGTGCAGGTTTTCCGGCAGTTGATAAGCTTTTGCACCATGCTCATTCCACCCCACACCGGTAGAATCAGGATTTAAGCCCGGAGCCTGCAGTTGAAACCAAAGGCGATAATCACTGATAAAATCATCGGATTCTACTCTGCCACTTTCATCCACCAGTGTACCATGGAAGCCATGCAGTGCCTTCTGAGGAAACCAGTGCATTTTGCCTATACCGAAAGTATAATAATGAAGATCCCGTAACATTTGTGTCATTTCATACCGATAATGACTTCCGACTCTCCCGTACCCTAACATTCCGTGATGCCACGGCGAAAGCCCTGTTAGCAACCCTGACCGCGCAGGCGTACTGCTTGGCGTAGAAGAATAAGCATTCGTAAACAGAGTTCCATCCGCTGCCAATGCATCCATATTCGGCGTTATCACCGAAGGATTGCCCATGCAATGCATAGCATCGCCACGATGCTGGTCTGAAATGATTAAAATGATGTGCGGTTGTTGTGATAATGCTTGTTGACTCGTTACCAAAGTCCCGGTGACTGTTAGGAGTGAAACACTCCAGAAAGAATGTTGTTTCATATTGTTTTATTTAAGATTATGTTTACTAAAATTAAATAGCAAATATACATTTTTTTACAATAATACAAGGCAAGCATATTATTAATTATTACCTTTGCAATATCTTAAAAACACCTAACTACTTCTTAGAAATATGAAAAATGCACTGATACTATTGCTTTCTATCTTTACGAGCTTCACGGCACTTTCCAAAGAGCTATACTTTAAACATTTGGGAATACGTGACGGACTTTCTCAAATTTGTATCTATTCTATTTATCAGGATGAAATGGGTGTAATGTGGTTTGGTTCTTCCGAAGGGTTAAACCGTTACAATGGCAAAGAAATAAAAGTATATCAACCCTCCCAATACAGGCAAAATTTAACCAGTAACGAAATAAATGATTTATGTGGTGACAAACAAGGACATATCTATATCCGATCCGGTAATGATCTTATCGTTTTCAATATCTACAAGGAGCAATTTGTTTGTCTACGGAAAAACGATGTAAAAGGGATCTTCTGCCAAAGCGACAAACTATGGGTGATTTGCAGTAATGCCATCTATACATATCTTCCTGAGGAAGAAGATCTGAAACTGTTCGTATCCTTCCCTACCGATTTAGGGGAAGGAAGGGGAATATTCGCAGACACTGAAAACGTATGGGCCATCACCCATAGTCATCTGTTACACTTCGACACTTCCTCTCATGAACCGGCAAAGATAATTATGAGCTTTGACAAAGGAAGATGCATATTCAGAGATCGCTCCCACAACTTGTGGGTAGGTACTTGGGACGGGCTATATCGCATAAATACAAAAGGAGACATTTCCTTGTTTACCCACCAACCCGGCCAAGAAGGGCTTTCGAATAATCAGGTACGCTGTGTTATAGAAGACAATATTGGCTGTATATGGATAGGAACATTCAGAGGATTGGATTGCTATAATCCTACCACCAACGAATGGAGCCATTATACTCATCAAGATTACAATCCTAACAGCCTCAGTCATAACTCAGTACTCTCTCTTTATAAAGATGTCCGCAATAATGTATGGGTAGGTACTTATTATGGCGGAGCCAATGTTTTCATTCCACATCACTTTAATAAACAGTTCTATGCAGCATCACTTGAGTATAAAGACTGTCTCAGTTTCCCATTTGTAGGCAGGATGACTGAAGATGATAATGGTTACCTGTGGATATGTACCGAAGGGGGAGGACTTAATAAGCTGGATCCTGCCACAAGAAAGTTCGTTCGTTATACCCATCAGGAAGGTGATCCGCAGAGTGTAGGAAACAATAATCTCAAGGCAATCTACTATGACCAGTCTACCGAACGCCTATACATAGGCACTCATACAGGTGGTTTGTCAATATTCGACATTCGCAACAACACATTCAGAAGGACTCCTGAATTCCTACAACTTGCCGGTAATATCATTAACAGGATACAAAGATACAAGGAAGGGCTTGCTATACTGAGTCAGAAAGGGTTGTTCTTTATGAATCTGCAAACTGAAAAGTTTTCTTCATTCTCCAAGCTTCCTCTCATAAAGGAAGTGCTGGAAAAAGAATTTACTTATGAAACATTCTTCATTGACAGCCAGGACCACCTTTGGTTAGCCTTGTCAGTGGGAGGATTGATATGCGTACACCTCCCCTCGGGCAGAATAGAAAAATATGAAACAAATGCCAACAATCCATTTTCCATCGGAAAATTCAAAGTAGTGCACATCTCTGAAAATAGTAATAGAGAAGTATATTTCGGAACGATAGGTTCCGGGCTATTCAAGTATCAGCCGGAAAATAATTCATTCAAAGTCTATAATACCCAAAATGGTTCCTTGCCTAACAATTATTGTTATTACATTCAGGAATCACCTCTTAATCATAGACTATTGTTACTCCATAATAGAGGTTTATCTATATTCAATACCCAAACAGAGGTTGTAGAAGAAACCTACCACATATTTCAGCAAAACTATAGCCAGGGTTCTACCCTATATATCAGCCGTAATGGTACTATGTATATAGGTGGTATCAACGGATTAGCCTCTTTACCGGAAAAAGATCTATACAATTCTCCCGATAAGGAGAAGCTTTATTTCGAAAAGCTACTGATACTCAATCAAGAAATCCTGCCGGATGATGTTACCGGCATTCTGAAACAAATCCTTGCCCGAACTTCTGAGATCCAACTGAAACACAATCAAAATCATGTTACTGTTACATTCAGTACATTCCGTTACCTATCAGAACGAGACAACTTATTTGAGTATTGTCTCGAAAATTTAGATAAGCACTGGGTACAAACTTCAAACAATTCCATCACCTACACCAATATCCCTCCCGGAAACTATACTTTGCGTGTTCGTCCTGTAGAGCCTGACTCAGCCAACGCAGAAGAAATAACTCTCAAGATACATGTTTCCGCACCTTTCTATGCCACCCCATATGCCTATGTCCTCTATGCATTAGTATTGGCGGGAGTTTTGAGCCTGTTCCTCCACTTCAAATTACGCCAGGCTCGGCTACAAGCTTCCCTTGAAAACGAGAAGAAGGAAAAAGAACACATAGAAGAACTCAATCAGGCTAAACTGCGCTTTTTCACTAATATTTCTCATGAATTTCGTACTCCACTCACACTTATCATCGGGCAGTTAGAGGCTATCATGCAAATAGATAAACTGGAACCATTTTTCTACAAGCGGATATTGCGGATATATAAAAACGCATGGCACATGCGTAATCTAATCACTGAACTACTGGATTTTCGCAAACAAGAACAAGGTTATCTGAAACTTAAAGTAAAAGAGCGTGACTTAGTAGCTTTCTTACATGAAATATATAATAGCTTTTACGAGTATGCCCAAATGAGAAATATCAACTATAATTTCAAGCATACGGAAGAAGTAGTCAACGCCTGGTTTGACCCGGCACAATTACAGAAAGTCATATTCAACCTGCTTTCCAATGCTTTCAAGTATACCAAGGAAGGAGGAAATATTACCATCAGTTTACGACATAACTCCACTCAGGTATTTATTACTGTCAGTGACGACGGTTCGGGAATACCGGAGGAAGCCATCCTTAAAATCTTCGACAGATTCTATCAGGTAGACTCCACCCCTTCATCTTTCAGTCTCGGTACCGGAATCGGATTGGCTCTGGCAAAGGGCATCATGGATGCCCATCATGGTAAAATAGAAATAAAAAGTACAGTAAATCAGGGAAGTGATTTCACATTGTCATTACTTTTGGGTAACCAACATTTCAATAAAGAAGATATTGCCGCAGACCCGCAACAAGCTGATGCAATCTATTTTATAGATTCACCAACCGACCTTCTTCAAAGAACCACCGAGTTCCGAATACCGATTGAAACCGGAATAGATACCCATAAACCAGTTCTGTTGCTGGTAGAAGACAATGAGGATTTATTGGAGATGCTCAACGATATGTTCAGCACTTTTTATAAAGTGCATACAGCCCGCAACGGACGTGAGGGGCTAATTGCCGCAGAGCGTATCCAACCTGATATTATTGTAAGTGACGTAATGATGCCGGAAATGTCAGGAAAAGAAATGTGTTACAAACTAAAAAACAATGTAGAACTTTCCCACATTCCTATTGTGCTCCTTACAGCACAGAACTCTGTAGATTTTATAGTAGAGGGATATATGTTTGGTGCCGACGATTATGTTACCAAGCCATTCAATGTTAAAATACTATTGGCACGTTGCAGTAATCTGATTCGTAACAAGCAGCAGATTATTGCACACTATTCCAACGTGTCGACAGTGCAGATCACAGAATCCATCCCCCCCTTCCAATACCTATGATAAAGAACTTCTGAAAAAGAGCGTAGATATTATCAGAAAGCACTTTGACAATCCTAATTTTGATGTGAATATGCTGGCAGCCGATCTTTGCATGGGGCGCAGTAAGTTATATATGCGATTCAGACAGATAATCGGCCTGACACCTAACGAATTCATTCTGAAAGTAAAATTAGACGAAGCGATGTCATTACTCAAGAATCGCCCCGAACTGAATATTTCAGAGATTTCCATCATGCTGGGCTTCTCTTCAGCACGCTATTTCAGTAAATGTTTCAAATCATTCTTCGGATTGCCACCGCTGAAAGTAAGAAGGAAAGAAGAATAGGCTCCTCCATAAAGAGGAGCCTGATTGAAGAGAATTAGATTCAGTCGAAATTGTGTGTATACATCATTATTCTTTAAGTCCGGTAGTCCAACCGTAATTTTGTCCAAGATTCGTATTCTTGCTGATTGCAGAAGACGGAATGGGACGCAGATAATCCTTTTTCGGATCAAATGTACGGCGATTAGTCGCATAGTTCGTTTTTTCATAAGCATCGATATACTGCTTGCCATCCGCATCTTTGAATACGTAAACAGGATTCTGACCGGCGTTTTCTGTTCCTCCTTTGGAAATAACCCCTTCATAACGGGGATCATCAAAGTCAGCATCTTCCAAGCACATACCCAGAACACGGTCTTTCAGCTTTTCACCCCATGCCCAACGCATCAAGTCCTGATAACGCAAATACTCAAAACTAAGCTCCACACGACGTTCGCGACGAATCTCTATAATGAGAGATGAAAGATTACTATCTGCATATTTGGGATCCATTTCCGGGTTTACTGTCAAATGAGGCATATCCACACGATCACGTAATACATTAATCGTTTTATCCAATACCGCTTGATCACATCCCCCCAATTCCGCTTTCGCCTCCGCATAATTTAACAAGACTTCTGCATAACGGAACAACGGATAATCATGCGTCTCTGCATTAAAGCCCTTTTTATCCTGTTCACGGATATAATATTTGATAGGATGATAGCCTGTAAGCGTAGGCCATCCTTGCATATTTCCAATACGGGGGAATGTACGGTTGGCATGTGCATTATCTATAAACAAAGCCTTTGCAGCGTCATTTCCCGGAGCAAGAAAAGTCTGACTCAAACGCGGGTCACGATTCGTAAATTCCAATTCTGGAGTATCGTTACTATAATCCCGACTCAGGGCTACAGCTCTCGCCACTCCATCTGCATCAATGCAGAGGAAATCATCCACAAAATCTTTGGTACCGCCATTACGAAGATTAACTGTATAGCCACATATACGATGACGTTTCAGACCATCGGCATATTTTCTATAGAATATTACTTCCTCGTTACTTGATAAATCATCAGTAGTGAATAAAGCTGTATAGTCGCTTGACGGATTACCTGTATCATGAATCTTATATCCCATTCCCATCAATTCTTCACAAGCACTTATGCAAGCATTCAGGAATTCTGCTTCATCACCCAGATTATGATATTTACGGTACGTACCTTCATACAGTCCGATACGAGCCTTTAATGCCAATGCAGCACCTTTAGTCAAACGATTATCGCCCCAATTTTCTTCGGGTAGAAATGAGCAAGCATTATTAATGTCTGTCAGCACTTGTTTCATAACCTCTTTGCGCGGAGTACGTTCACCATACAACTCTTCGGAATCTGTTTCCAAAGGCTTGGTTATCAACGGTACATCACCATAAGTCTGAACCATATAAAGGTAGAACCATGCACGGAAGAAAAGAGCCTCACCGGCATAACGGTTCCTCACACTTTCCGTAACTTCCGTTGCACGTTCATAATTGGCCATAAATACATTGATACGACGTAACAACGTCCATGACCAACTGCCATAATTAGGATTTCCACTCGGTTGATTTTCAATGCCGGCAGCTACGGCAGACGCCCAAGTCTGGGAAGCATCCATTGTAGCAAAATTATCAGACATAGCTTCTATTGTATAAGGTCCTACGACCTTTACAGAATAAGCGTCACTATGGAAACCCACCATGAATTTATAAGTACCATTGCTTGCCGCTTCATTGTAAATACCATTGGTATATGCCTCCAAATCAGAAGATGTATTCCAATAAGCCGCATCATTTAAGTCATTGGTAGGGGTACGTTCCAAAAAGGAATCGTTACATGCAGTCATTGATAAAACGACTGCACTCAACACCAAACATTCTCGTATAAAGTTTTTCATTGTCCTGTTTTTTAAAAGGTTAGATTAATTCCAAATGAATAAGTTCTCATAAAGGGATAAAGCATTGTACCATTTCCACGAGCTGCCTCAGGGTCATACGGGCCTTTAACTTTGGTAAACTCGAACAAATTTTCACCACTGACATAAACCGATGCACCTGACAAGAACACTTTACTGATCCATTGCTTCGGCAGATTCCATCCGAATGTCAGATTCTTCATTCTTAAATAAGAAGCATTCTGCAAATAACGATCTGTCTTCACCCCTCTGTTCCTGGCGTCCGTCGCACGCGCAATGGGGAAATAAGCATTCGGATTATTCGGAGTCCAGGAATCCTCTATATGCCATTTCTGCGCATTGTAATATTGTGTAGCAGCCGGCCAGAAAGATTCGTCACCCGGCCAGAAATCACGTTTGCCAACTCCTTGCATAAAAATATTCAGATAAAAATCTTTATAAGTCAGATTAGCGGTAATACCATACTGATAACGTGGAGTAGTATTACCAATAATCACCATATCTCCGTGATTATCTAAAGTACCATTACCGTCATCAATCTTTTCATCATGATTCAAATTCTTAAACTTAATGTCACCAGCTCCCCACTCTACGTTCTTAATGTCACTTTGATCATACCAAGCAGCGGCTTCTTCATCACTTTGAAACAATCCCTCTGTCTTATATCCCCAGATTTCACCAATCTTGTGCCCCTCATAATAAGTGCTGATAGCTCCGGTAGGATTATTGTATTTAGTTACTTCTGCTTGAGAATCCGACAATACAAAATCTAACTCATAGCCAAAATTCTTCCCAATCCGGTCTCTCCAATTGATGGAAAGTTCCCAACCACGGGTTTTCAGCTCAGCAGAGTTTGCAGGAGGTGCTGTAGTACCCAGTACATCGGGATAAGTAGCCTTAATCAACATATCTGAAGTAGTACGAACATAGTAATCGAAACTCATATCCAGACGTTGATTCAGGAAGGTAGCATCCAAGCCGACATTGACTGTCGTAACTTTCTCCCATGTCAGGTCTGAACTTATCAGGTTGCCCGGATTAATCGTGGTAGCATATTCATCACCAAAAAGCCAATACTGAGAAGTACTATTACTCATAAAAGGAATGTATGGATAATATTTAGTATTTCCACTCCAGTCGCTGGAAGAAATCATCTGATTACCTAAAATACCATAAGTAGCACGAAGTTTCAAGTTATCCAACCAAGAGCGGGTATTCTTCATGAATCCCTCCTCACTAATGCGCCATGCACCGGAAAATGAAGGTAAGAACACAAAACGATTGTCCGACGGAAAACGTGAAGTACCATCATAACGTCCGTTTACCTCAAACAAATAGCGATCATTATAGATATAGTTCACACGGAAAAAAGCTCCACGTAAAGCCCATTCGTAACCATCCTGTGATACTGTATGTGTGCCTGAACCAAGACTCAATGAAGGCAGATTTTCATTCAGAATATCATTGCGCTGCCCGCTGAAAGTGGAATATTTTGTTAATTCTTGGTTGAAGCCTATCATCGCCTTCAGATAATGCTTCTCTGCAAATGTGTTTTCATAATCCGTATAAGCATTGAAAGAGTAGTAACTTGTGTTATAATTACTCATCTTATAATAATTTGTACTTGTACGACCATAGGTCTCATTAAAGGAACCATCGAAGAATTTGATTGGTTTAGAATGCTCAGAGGCTTTCTTATAATTCAGATTATAATTAAAGTCAACATGAGCTTTCCATCCTTTCAGAATATTAAGATCAGCACTCGCTGTCAACCAGATATCATGCTTGTCATATTTATTTCTTCCACCGTCCTTAAGCAGTGAATATGCATTATTTTCCATATACATACCCTCATATTTATCTAACTCCGGATAACGTGAATCTTTCTTCCAAGAAGAAATAAACTCTGTAGGAGTAGAATAAACGACACGCTTCCAAACATCTTTGCTATCATAGGTAAAAGGTTTGTCTTGTGTACTATAATTATACAGTGCCTTGAAACCTAACTTTAGCCATTTCGTCGTCTGATTTTCTACATTCAAACGGGTATTCAGCTGCTTAAAGTTATCATCCCCAACCTTATAAAGTCCATCTTGATTCAAATATCCTACAGAAGTATAAAAGCGTGTCTTTTCATTACCACCTGAGATGTTCAGATTATGGCGTTGCGTGGGAGTCACATTCTTAACCATCAGTTCCTTAAAATCAGAATAGCCATAATAGTACAGAGTTCCATCAATGACTTCATATTCAGGATTACCAGCAGGATTTGCCTCATAGGCTCTCATCTTCTCTATGCTCTCTGTCTTGAATTTCGTTGCAACGCCACCAGCCACGCAAGCTTCATTCATCCACTCGGCATACTGTGACTGGCTTTCAATAAACTCCGGCATAATAGACGGCTTAGCAAAAGAGAAGTTTCCACTATAGCTAACCGTTACTTTTTCTGCTTTTGAAGGACTTTTGGTTGTTACCAATACTACACCAAAAGCAGCACGTACACCATAAATGGCAGATGCAGCAGCATCCTTCAATACTGTTACATTCGCAATATCATTGGGATTCACCAAGTCAAGGCTCATTTCTACACCATCTACCAGCACCAAAGGGTTACCACCATTGATAGAAGTAGTACCACGCACATTCAACGACGCATTTTGTCCGGGTTCACCACTGGTATTTGTTATCTGCAAATTAGGAATTGTTCCCTGCAAGGCACTGGAGGTACTTGTAATAGGGCGTGATTCCAAAACCTTAGAATCGATTTGTCCGATAGCCCCGGTCAAATTCACCTTTTTCTGTGCACCATAACCTACTACCACAACTTCTTCCAAAGCCTTAGCATCTTCAACCATTAAAACTCTAAAAGTAGTCTTACCGTTCACCTTGATTTCTTGCGTGACATAACCGATAAAGGAAATCTGCAAAATCGCATTCTCCGGAACATTAGAAAGAGTAAAGTTACCGTCAACATCAGTAATCACACCATTTGTAGTTCCCTTCACAAAGACGTTAGCACCCGGAACCGGACCAAGATTGTCTGTTACAACACCTTTCACTGTCTTACCATTTTGAGCTACCATTTGTACAGCATCAACAGTAGGAAGGCTTCTGCCACTCACAGGACCTGCTACTATACCAGCACTCGACAACACGCAAAGTGCACAAAGCAAAGTCCTTCTTGAGAAATCAGGAAATGTTTTTCTTTTCATAAATAGATCAAATTAGTTGTTAAATTAGATTAGGATAACGTTTTCTATTTTCGCATTTCAGGAAGTAAAAGTACAGAGCATACCTTTATGGAGATACACTTATTTTCCATCGCATATGCTCATATTTTCCATTAAATCACCAGAGGCCCTTTTTTTGTACAAAACAAACAACTGAGCAGTAATATTTCGGAAGATTTTACCACCAAAGGCCTATGGAAACATATTGTCCAAAATGCAAGAAAAGGAATAGCTAAAGATAACAATAGTGTTGCTTTCAGTAGAAAAGAAAAAAGTCAGGTTCATACGAATTCTCATAATTCACCCTGAGACATTTACAGAAGGCGGAAGTTATTGCGTAATTTATGTAGCACAAAAAGTGCTGCACTTTTTATGCTACACATAAACTTTTGCTTATGAACAGAATAACACCGTGCAACCTATACCCATAGTGATACCAGTAGCATAAACACGGCTCTAAAAACATTAATAAACAAGGAATATGTATTCAAATCCGACAAAGGTTATTGCATCTACGACCAGTTTATGGAGTTGTGGTTGCAGACGTTGCCTTATGCCAATCAATAAAGGATACTCAGCGATAGATTAACGTCGACAGATAATCTTCCGCAAACATTTCATTCGCCACTTCCAATAGAATCTCCGGAGTAAGTTGTTCAATACGTTGATAAACCGCTTCGGAGGTTTCATATTTATGATAATGCAGGAAGGTCTTTGCCATACCGAGGGCATTGTTCTCATTATTATCCGAAGCTACACCTATCTGTCCGATGAGTTGTTTCTTGGCAGCAGCCAGTTGCTGGGAAGTCATCTTGTTATCACGCAAGCTTTTAAGTTCCTTCATTACCAACCGCATACATGTATCCACATCTTCAGGATCGCATCCGAAATAGGTGCAGAAGACGCCTGTATCCGTATAAGAAGTCAGATTGGACTCCACATTATAAACTAATCCCCGGCGTTCACGCAGAGAAACGTTCAGACGACTATTCATACCGGGGCCTCCAAGAATATTGTTCAGCAGATAAAGGGCTGTACGTTTATCATCATAGGCATTGTATCCACGACTACCAATCATGACATGAGCCTGATGCGTATCTTTATGTATAGTAAGCTTCTCGGGCGTATAAAGAGGAGGAGGCATACGACGATTATCCACCGATACCGCAGGAACATCTATAAGGAGTTTCTCTGCCCAACGGATAACTTGCTTGAAATCCAAATCGCCCCAAACAAAGAAAACCATATTTCCCGGATGGTAAAAGCGGGAAGTGAAAGCAGCAGCATCTTCACTCCGGAAAGTTTTCAGCAACTCAGGATTACCCAAAATATTACGTCCCAACGGATGTCCGCGGAAGATCAAATCCTCGAAGTCATCGAAAATAAGTTCGGAAGGCGTGTCTTCGTAAGACTGGATTTCATCAATGATTACCTCCGTTTCCTTCTCAATCTCACGTTGCGGAAAGGTGGAGTGAAATACAATATCCGCCAGCAATTCAAAGGCCCGGCCGAAGTGCTCGGTAAGGAAAGCAGAATAGATAACCGTCTCTTCTTTATTGGTGTAAGCATTCAGGTCACCACCTACATTCTCCATACGATTGAGAATATGCCAGGCTTTCCGCTTCTGTGTACCTTTAAAAATAAGATGTTCCACAAAGTGCGCCATGCCTTGTTCATTCTCAAGCTCGTCACGGGTTCCGGCATCAACAGCAAAACCACAATAAGCTACATTGGAATAGGCCGGTTGATGGATAATACGCAAACCGTTGGCAAGTGTATATTCGTTATGTCCCGGTAGAGGGAAAAGTGCTAACTTCTTCATTCTTACGTTCAAAACTGATTGAAGGCGCAAAGATAACTCAATTTGATGAGCTCCCCCTATCTTCGCAAAGCAAAAATACAATAAAACTTATTGCCATTTATGGAAAATTGCAGATATTTGTAGGCTATAACCTAACTACTAACAAAAATAGTATAATGATTGAATCCATTCAAGAGCTTTTGCAGAAAGAGGCACAAGCTGTTCTAAACATCCCCGTGACAGACGCTTACGAGCGTGCAGTAGAACTTATCGTGGAACAAATTCACCGGCGGAAAGGGAAACTGGTAACTTCGGGTATGGGAAAAGCAGGACAGATTGCCATGAACATTGCAACTACGTTCTGTTCTACCGGAATCCCTTCCGTATTTCTGCATCCCAGCGAAGCTCAACACGGCGACTTAGGTATCTTGCAGGAAAACGATTTACTGCTATTGATCTCTAACTCCGGCAAAACACGCGAAATCGTAGAACTTACACAATTAGCTCATAATTTGAACCCAGAGCTTAAATTTATTGTTATTACCGGAAATCCGGATAGTCCGTTGGCTCATGAGTCTGATGTATGTCTCAGCACAGGAAAGCCTAACGAAGTCTGCGCTCTGGGAATGACGCCCACCACCTCGACTACTGTAATGACCGTTATCGGTGATATTCTTGTAGTACAGGTAATGCAACAGACTGGCTTTACGATTGGAGACTACTCCAAACGTCATCACGGTGGGTATTTGGGTAAAAAATCAAGAAAATTATGCGAAAAGTAATCGGTATAGGAGAAACTATCCTTGACATCATTTTCCGCAACGGGCAGCCGACAGCAGCTGTACCGGGTGGCTCAGTATTTAACGGCATCGTGTCATTGGCACGGACAGGCGTACCTGTGAGCTTCATCAGCGAAACGGGAAACGACCGGGTGGGCAACACAATTCTGCAATTCATGCAGGATAGCGGCATGTCTACCGAATATGTCAATGTGTTCCCCGATGGCAAATCTCCCGTATCACTGGCTTACCTGAACGAACATGGTGATGCGGAATATATTTTCTATAAGGATTATCCCAAGCAACGGCTGGATGTAGTCTTCCCAAAACTGGAAGAAGACGACATCGTAGTTTTCGGTTCATACTTCGCCCTGAATCCGGTGCTGCGCGATAAGGTTCAGGATCTGTTGGAGCAGGCACGTGAGAAGAAAGCAATTGTCTATTACGATCCAAACTTCCGCTCCTCGCATAAAGATGAAGCCATTAAACTGACATCAACCATCATCGAGAATCTGGAATATGCCGACATTGTACGCGGTTCTATAGAAGACTTCTTCTATATGTATAATCAAAAGGAAGTGGACAAGGTCTACAAAGATAAGATTCGCTTCTATTGCTCTAACTTTCTTTGTACTGCCGGAGCCAAAGAGATTTCACTGCGTACGAAAAGCATTACCAAAGAGTATGCTATTCCGCCATTGGAGGCAGTCAGTACTATTGGAGCGGGTGATAACTTCAATGCCGGTATCATCTATGGCCTGCTGAAGTACAATGTACGCCACAGTGATCTGGGACAAATAGACGAAGCCACCTGGGACAAGATTATCCGTTGCGGCATTGAGTTCTCGGCAGATGTATGCCGGAGTTTTAACAATTCTATATCACCCGAGTTTGCCCGACAGTTGCCTCCCATTAACTAAATCCCCGTTAAAGGAGAAAAAACTCTGTGAAACTCTGCGCCTTGAAGTAACAAAAGTCAGCAGAATACATATCTTTGCATTATACGCTCAGACAAAAAAACTATGTATAGAAATCTGTTGAACTTGCTAACATGTGTATTGCTGCTACCGGCTTGTAGCGGCACAGCTCCTCATATTTCCGTTGTTTGTGAAGAAAACAACGTTGGAAATAGTATCGTCAAATGGGAAATAGCTCCTCTTATTAAAGGAAACGTAAAGGTATACGCCTCTACCGATCCGAACTATATTCCCGAAGACTCCCCGGTAGCCATGGCAAATATTGCCGACCAGCGAATGACAATTGTTACCACGGACCCTACCAGGCGATATTACTATACCCTCGTATTCAATGATAAATACCGTGTAAAGATTGCTACCCGCAATGTCAATATCCCTGGTATACAGAACTTCCGCGACATGGGAGGGTATCCGTCATATCCTACCCAGAAACGACTGCGCTGGGGCATGCTTTACCGGTCGGCACAGATAGACAGTCTGGAATGTTACTCACGCAGAGAGCTAAAGAATATAGGCATCAAGACTATTGTAGACCTGCGCTCCGAATCAGAGTTAAAAGGACATACCCCATTACAAAAAGGATTTAATGTCGTACATATTCCTATAAAAACGGGAGATATGGAAGATATTCTGAAAGGTATTCAGGAACAAAAAATAAAGAGTGACACCGTATACCGCATGGTGGAACGGATGAATCGCGAGTTAGTGATGAACTACCACCATGAATACCGACAGATATTCGATATCCTGTTGGACAGTGCTAACTATCCTGTCGTCATTCATTGCTCCTCCGGTAAGGGACGCACCGGCATTGCTTCGGCACTGATACTCGCATCTCTTGGTGTGAACAGCGATATTATCATGGAAGATTATCGCCTCAGCAATGATTATTTCAATATTCCCAGCGCTTCACGTTATGCCTATAATCTGCCTGCACGTTCACAAGAAGCCATCACGACTGTTTATTCAGCCAGAGAAGACTTCCTGAATGCTGCCAAAGAAGAAATAGAACGTCGATACGGCGATGTGGAGACCTATCTGGAAAGGGCTATCGGACTCAAGAAAGAAGAAATAAAGAAGTTGCAAAGTATTTTGCTGGTGAAAGATAATCAGTGATGTTTCGCATGTAGTTTGTCAGACTACATACGAAACTTAAATCATTGACAAAAAAATAAGCCTGATATTTAATTTTATCGCTGATAACTAATCACTAATCACTAAATTTGTTCTATCTTTGTGCCCGAATATAAAGATATACAAAGATTTAATGAAGAATTTTGAAGAGCTCGGTCTGTCGCCGGAGATACGCCGCGCCATTGAAGAAATGGGGTATGAGTGTCTCATGCCGGTACAAGAGGAAGTGATTCCTTACCTTTTAGGAGAAAATAATGATGTTGTAGCACTTGCACAAACAGGAACGGGGAAAACCGCCGCATTCGGCCTGCCACTTATCCAGAAAATTAATGTAAAGAACCGGATTCCACAATCCCTTATACTTTGCCCTACACGCGAACTTTGCTTGCAGATTGCAGGTGATTTGAATGACTATTCCAAATACATCACCGGATTGCGGGTATTGCCCGTATATGGTGGTTCATCCATAGATAGCCAGATACGTGCCCTGAAACAAGGTGTACATATCATCGTTGCCACCCCGGGACGACTACTCGACCTGATGGAACGTAAAACAGTATCGCTCACCACTATCCAGAATGTAGTGATGGACGAGGCGGACGAAATGCTGAACATGGGATTCACAGACAGCATTAACGCCATTCTTGCCGATGTGCCTCAAGAACGTAATACGTTATTATTCTCCGCCACTATGAGCCCGGAGATTGCACGTATTTCAAAGAAGTACTTACGTGACGCCAAAGAAATCACTATCGGACGGAAAAATGAAAGTACAAGCAACGTGAAGCATGTAGTCTTCACTGTTCATGCCAAAGATAAATACGCGGCTCTGAAACGTATTGTAGACTATTATCCGCAGATATACGGTATCATTTTCTGCCGTACGCGCAAAGAAACGCAGGAGATTGCCGACAAGCTGATGCAGGACGGCTACAATGCCGATTCACTGCACGGCGAATTAAGTCAGGCACAACGTGATACCGTTATGCAGAAATTCCGCATTCGCAATATACAGATCCTGGTTGCCACGGACGTTGCCGCCCGCGGACTGGACGTAGACGACTTGACACATGTCATCAACTATGGCCTGCCGGATGATACCGAAAGCTACACTCACCGTAGCGGACGTACGGGACGCGCCGGAAAAACCGGTACTTCTATCGCCATCATCAACTTGCGCGAGAAAGGTAAGATGCGCGAAATAGAACGTATCATCAGTAAGAAGTTTATTATTGGTGAAATGCCTACCGGCAAACAGATTTGCGAGAAACAGCTTCTGAAAGTGATCGACGACCTGGAAAAGGTGAAAGTGAACGAAGAAGATATGGCTGACTTTATGCCTGAAATATACCGTAAACTGGACTGGTTGAGCAAAGAAGACCTTATCAAACGTATGGTTTCCCACGAGTTCAACCGTTTCTCAGAATACTACCGCAATCGTGAAGAAATAGAAATGCCTACCGATAGCCGTGGCGAACGCAACAGCAGAAGTAGCAATGAACGCAGTGGTGACCGCAGAAGTAGCAATCGTACAGCAGAGCCTGGATTTACCCGCTTATTCATCAATCTGGGTAAGATGGATAATTTCTTCCCCAATGAACTGATAGGATTGTTGAATGGTAATACCCGTGGGCGGGTGGAATTAGGACGCATTGACCTGATGAAAAACTTTTCATTCTTTGAAGTGGATGAAAAAGAAGCCAACAACGTAGTAAAAGCCCTGAACCGTGCCAACTGGAACGGTCGTAAGGTATCTGTAGAAATTGCAGGCGAAGAAGGCAAGGAAGCTCCTAAAGGCAGACGTAAAAGCGAAGGAAGCAGTTATGGCAAAAAGGAGTTTGATGGCAAGAAACGTAGTTTCAAAGATAAAAAGCGTAGCGATGCTCCCAGAAGTAACAGAAGTAAATCTGAGAGTGCCCCGGCTGACAAAAAGAAAAGCAAGCCAAGTCGTGAAGACCGTGGATACTCCCAAGCACGCGGCAAGAAAGATGACTGGAGACAGTTCTTTCAGGACAACAAAGAATTCCGCGATAAGGAACCTGACTTCAGTGAAGAAGGTTGGGCAAGACGGGCACCCAAGAAGAAATGATTCATAGTGATTAGTGGTTAGTGATGAGTGATTAGTACAACTGCTAGTCACTTATCACTAATCACTTATTAACGTGAATAAAGTAAACGGATTCTTATATGGACTTCTTTCTTCGGCGAGCTTCGGGCTTATTCCGCTGTTCACCATTCCTGCCATGCATCAAGGCATGCAATTCTGGTCCATTCTGCTTTACCGTTTTTTCTTTGCCATGCTGGCATTGGCAGGTATCCTGTTACTCGATAAACAATCTTTCCGCATCCGCAGGAAGGAGATACCGCCACTTTTACTATTGGCATCCTTGTACGATTGTTCTGCTGTATTTCTGTTCTGGGGATACAAATTCATGTCGAGTGGAGTAGCTACTACCATTCATTTCATGTATCCTGTGCTGACCACACTTATTATGATGATTTTCTTCCGTGAGAAGAAATCCATCTGGCGCATAGCGGCAATTCTTTTAGCAGTAAGCGGAGTTTTCTCCCTCTCACATGGCGACACTACGGGAACTGTTACTTTATGGGGCATTTTTATTGTTTTACTCTCTGCGTTAGGTTATGCTCTCTACTTGGTTACTGTCAGCCAACTAAAATCTCTTGAAATGAAGGGGTTGAAAATGACATTTTATGTCTTCCTGTTTGGCGGCATACTCCTTTTCATCGGGATGACAGCAACAGGCGTCGGCGTACAAGCCATTCCGGACCGGATAACTTTGGGAAACCTGGTAATGCTGGCATTAGTACCGACTGTTATCTCCAATTTGGCATTGGTACGCGCCATTAAAAACATAGGCTCCACGCTCACCTCTGTGTTGGGAGCCATGGAGCCTGTAACTGCTGTTTGTGTGGGCATTCTCATCTTTGGAGAACCCTTCACTCAAAGTATTGCTTTAGGAATTATGCTGATTATTTCGGCTGTTACGGTTATCATACTGAAACGATAATCATAGCGGCAACGAAGTCTTGATATTCTTACTCGTCTCCCCTTCCATTTTCAGTTGCGTAGCACAATTATAGTTACCTACATTCTCAAACATAAAATCCTGACAATCAATCAATCGAATCAGAGCTTGCGTAGAAGGAACCGGCAAAAGATCTTTCACCTTCTCCACATAAATGTCATTCACATCATTCATCACCATTATCGGACGGGCATCCGGGCTCTTTAATGTCACTTGGAAATTATCAATCGTAACATTAGAAGCATGACGCACATACAAACCACAAGCCGGATTGGTAAAACCATACATACGATTCTCAGGATAACCCTTTTCACTCTCTTCCAAGACATGAGCTGCATCTTCAGCAGTACCTTTACCGATATGCTCCACAATGATATCGCGTAAGGTGATACCTTCAATCTTCTTCTCGGGAATACCGGAAATTAAACATGGAATGATACTATGTGCTTTTGCCGTAATACCGGAAAATACTATATTCCTGATCGAACCGGCAATGCCCGAACGCTTATTCAAGCAAACAAAAATAGGAGTAATAACGCCAGTCATAGAAATATTGGAGAAATGAAGGTTCTCAATTATTCCACCATCTACAGCTTCTACAGCAATGCCCGACAAACCGGTCAGTGTCCCCGGTTCTATCTCTCTGTATTCTTTCGACCAATCCCAGACATTACTTTCACTGGGCTTGTGAATCACGCAATTGGAAATTGTAACATTGCGGAAACCGCAGTGTGAAGAAGTACCCAACTTGATGGGATTACAATTGGATGCAATGATGCAATTCGTCACTGTAATGTTTTCAGGCATAAAGTTACGGTCATCGCTTTTCAAACAAATGCCGTCATCGTCCGAGTCAATGCGACAATTAGAGATTATCACATTACGTGCATCCACATCAATGCCATCATTATTCACGATAGAGTGACTGTAAATATCAATATTGTCAATCCTTACGCCATCGCAACGAAACAAACGAAGTGTCCACCATGCAGCATTCCTGATACGGACATCTTTCACAGTCACATCCTCACAATCTTCAAAGTAGATGGCATGCGGACGATTTCCCTGATTGTTGCCATAACGTTGAAAGTTCTCATGCCAGCCACGCCCGTCAATCATACCCATCCCGGTTACAGCACAATGCCTCGCCTTATAGGCTACTGCTATTCCACGCCCAGCTTTATAATCTTCGGGATGATGAGTGCTGCCTTGCAGAACAGCACCTTTACTTAAATGAAGTTCTACCCCATCTTTCAAGCATAATGCGCCGACAGTATAAATGCCACCTGGTATATAGACTTGTCCGCCACCGGTTGTAGAACAATGATCTATGGCTTGTTGAATAAGTTCTGTACAAGCCTTATCCCCTCCTGGTTTTACACCCAGATCAGCAACATTAATATCATCAGCTTGCGCCAATACCGGAAGTGCCAATGCAATCACAGCCAATATATTCTTTTTCATAAACGGTATCGTATTATTTAATTTCAATTGTCTTTTGAGCCTTAATGTCTCTTGAGGAGAAACCTAACATGACATTGTAGTCGCCACCATCTACTACAAAATCTTTTTCGACAGTACAATAGTAGGTAAGGGCGTCTTTCGGCAAGATTTGTTTTACAGTAACAGCCTCACCCGGATTAAGGAAGACCTTTTTGAAACCTTTCAGTTCCTTTTCCGGACGAGCAATCAGACCACCGACACGACCAACATAAGTTTGTACCACCTGAGCACCAGCTCTCTTACCAGTATTAACCAACTGGTAGCTAACTTCGACCGAGCCATCTTCTTGCTGAGTGCCTACCGTCAGATTGGAAAGTTTGAAAGTTGTATAAGACAAGCCATAACCGAAAGGGTATTGTACTTCACGATTCAGTTTGTCATAACCACGATAACCAATAAAGATGCCTTCGGCATACTTCACATGCTTATCACCATCGGAATCATAGTAGCTATTGTAAGCAGGATTGTCTTCCCAATTCTTTTCGAAAGTCATCGGTAATTTACCCGAAGGATTCACATTACCAAACAGAATATCAGCAACGGCTGTACCAGCTTCCTGACCTGCATACCAAGCCCAAAGCAAACCTTCGACATGGGGTTCCCATGATTGCATTTTAAGATTGCCACCGGCATTCACTATCGCAACTACCGGCTTCTTGCAATTTTCCAAGCTACTCAGTAATTTAACATCTACTTCCGAAGGAGCAAAAGTACGGTCACGCCCCTCGCCTTCGCTCTCTGAATTATGACCAATGCAAGCAATTACAACATCTGTCTTATTCAGATAATCAACAAAAGCATTCTTCTTGCTATCCTGTTGTTTCCAAATGAAACTGACAGCAGCACCACCGCCATCCTGATAATATTCAATACGAATCTTATATTCCTGTCCGGCCTGTAGTTGTTTAGTAAATTTAGCAGTTCTGAAACCACCGTTTTTCCAATCATCAACAATCAATTCTTCATTGAAATAGAGACGATAACCATCATCTCCACCTAATGAAAAATCATAATTGCCACTTATCTTTGGACGAACTACCCCACTCCACCTTACTGAGAATTTCTGACCGGGCATGCCTTTGACCCCTGTGCCATCGGACCAACTATAATTTACCTTCTTTTCAACAGCAGTATGTACAGGATTACCCTGCAAGTCAATATTGTCATAGTATTCAGCCAATAGACCACCCTCGTTACCCTTGGTAAAGATGATTTCATCCAGAAAGTCCAATTCATCCACATATTCTACTGCAATACCGTGCTTCTGAGCCTCAGCAGTGATACCATCCAACATATCCACATAATGGAAAGGGGTTACCTTGCCACTTCCACCACCATAAATATATCCTTTCGCATTATTACCGGTAACCACAATTTTTTTCATGTGGGTATTTAATGGCAATATATTCCGGGCATTCTTCAAAAGTACCACACCTTCCTGTGCTACCTTCAATGCCAAAGCTGCCGAACGTGGGTCATCTTCGGGAATAGTAGTATCGGCCTTCGTACCATTTACACAGTCGAAAGCAACCAATACACGCAAGATATGAAGAACTTTTTCGTCAATCATTTCCATTGTAATATCTCCTGTACGCAGATAATACTTCAAATTAGTATCTCTTACTGCACCACCAGGCATTTCCAAGTCCATACCACCCTTTACGGCAGGAATACCGAAATGTGAAGATCCCCAATCGGACATAACCAGCCCTTTGAATCCCCATTGGTCACGCAATATGTTCCTTAAAAGATCGGGAGATTCTGTAGTATAAATACCGTTCACCAAGTTATAACTTGTCATCAGGCAAGCCACTTCCGCATCTTGAACGGCAGCCTTAAACGCTGGCAGGTAGATTTCGTGCATGGTACGCTCATCCATATCATTACTGATATGATCCCGGTCATAATCAGAGTTATTGGCTATGAAGTGCTTGATTGTTGCCATCACACCTTGTGCTTGCACACCTTTGATATAACCGGCAGCAATACGTCCAGCCAAATAGGGATCTTCACCCATATATTCAAAGTTACGACCACACATAGCAGCACGGTAAATATTCACAGCAGGTCCTAAAAGAATATTAATGCCACGTGCCTTACAATCTCTTCCTAACGCTTCGCCATAATTATAAGCCAAATCCTCATTGAAAGTTGCAGCCAGTGATACGGTTACCGGATAAGCCGTTGATTTACCATGAGTTCCAAGACCTTGTGGTCCATCGGTCATCTTCATGCGGTTAATGCCTAGACGATCGATATTTTTGGTGTACATCCAATCGGTACCAACAATGTACGAAAGCTTTTCATCGACTGTCATTTTAGTCAGTAACTCTCTTGCCTTGCTTTCCACCTCTGGCGTGAGCCATTGCTGCGCCAAAGCAAATATGCAATTCGCAACTAAACATAGGGTTAAAAAACTTTTTCATGCTCTATTAAATTTAAAAATCAAGGATCTCAATATAGTTATCCTCAACGATTGTGATTACTTTTATACAAAAACTTATGTCAGAGTTACCATATCTATCTTCTATTCCTGACACTTGCAAATGTCAGCCAAAAGTTGAAGCTACCTATTATTAATCCGAGACAAAAGCGTATGAATTCAGTGCATGGCAGTCTTTCATACACCTTTGTCATAAAAACACCATGCAAGCAAAAACAAATATGCCCTATCTTAGCAAACAAATAAGAAATGAATTACCACATTAATTAAAATCTAAGAAATGAAAATTAAGACTTTTGTAATCAGTGTATTGCTATTGACAGGAACGAACAGTTATGCTCAACAATTGACACTGAAAGCGGACAACATTGATCAAATCATAAAAGCTTTGACTCTGGAAGAAAAGGCACATCTACTGGTTGGAGGTGACAATCTGGACACAAACGGAAAAAAGATTGAATTGGTAGAAGGTGCTGCCGGGACCACCCATTCTATTCCTCGTTTAGGAATTCCCGCTATTGTATTGACTGATGGACCTGCTGGGGTACGTATCAATCCGCACCGCAAGGATAGCTCACAAACCTACTTTGCCACGGGTTTTCCAGTAGGCACTGCCCTAGCTTGTACATGGAACACCGAATTGGTGGAAAATGTCGGTAAAGCTATCGGCGAAGAAACTTTGGAATACGGTTGCGACCTATTGTTGGCTCCCGGAATGAATATTCACCGTACACCATTATGCGGACGTAACTTTGAATACTTCTCAGAAGATCCTGTTGTATCAGGATTCATGGCAACTGCTTACGTAAATGGTGTACAAAGTCAAGGGGTAGGTACCAGCATCAAACATTATGCTGTAAACAGCCAAGAAACAAACCGTATCGAGGTAAACGAAGTAGTTTCACAAAGGGCTTTACGTGAAATCTACCTAAAAGGATTCGAAATAGCTGTAAAAGCATCAAACCCATGGACAGTAATGTCATCATACAACCGTTTGAATGGAACTTGGGCTCAGTCGAGTAAAGAGTTATTAATTAGCATCTTGCGTAACGAATGGAATTTCAAAGGACTCGTAATGACTGATTGGACCAATGAACACCGCACATCTTGGGATCGCATTGCCGCAGGTAACGAACTACTACAACCTGGTCACCACTGGCAAGAAGAAGACATCATTGCCAATGTAAAGAATGGAAAGCTTTCTGTGAAAGATGTAGATACACGTGTAAAAACACTGCTTGAACTTATTGTGAAAACTCCGCACTTCAAAGGCTATAAGTACAGCAATAAACCGTCGCTTGATGCACACGCCAAACTTACCCGCCAGACTTCCACAGAAGGTATGGTACTGTTGGAAAACAAGGAAAACGCCTTACCACTGACGAACATAAAGAAAATATCCTTATTTGGCATAACCTCTTATAACTTTATTGCTGGAGGTACAGGGTCGGGAAATGTAAATAAGCCATATGTAATAGACTTGAAACAAGGTTTGATAAATGCAGGCTTAACCATTGACAACGATTTACAACAACTCTATGAAAGTTATAAAGAGTATATAATCAAGACCAATCAGGCAAATGGCAATCGTAACAGTCGCAACATTCCCGAATTGAAGATCTCGCACCACATCATCGAACGCCAAGCTGCTAACAATGATTTATGTATCTTTACTATTGGCCGCCAGGCTGGTGAAGGAAGTGACCGCCAGATCAATAATGATTTCAATCTGACCATTGATGAACGAGAAATGTTACAGGATATCTGCAGTTCTTTCCATGCATTGGGTAAAAAAGTGATTGTTATCATGAATATGGGTAACGTAATGGAAACAGCTTCCTGGAAAGGTCTTCCCGATGCCATCCTGATGGCTTGGCAACCCGGTCAGGAAGGAGGTAACTCTGTAGCTGACGTATTGCTTGGCAAAGAAACTCCATCGGGTAAACTCACCATGACTTTCCCTATCGCTGCATCAGACATTCCGGCAGTGAATAACTTCCCCACCGGTACAGGCTCTAAGTTTGGTGATCACCGCCGTAACATTAACTATACGCTACACGAAGAAGATATTTATGTTGGTTATCGTTATTTCACTACCTTCAACAAAACAGTATCCTACCCCTTTGGCTATGGTTTGAGTTACACCACATTTACATATAGCAAACCAGTTATAAAAGCGACTTCCAATGGTTTTACAGCTAGCATTGTGGTGAAAAACACAGGCAATGCAGCCGGAAAAGAGGCTGTACAACTATATGTATCAGCTCCGAAGAGTACAACTATGAACAAGCCTATCAGAGAATTGAAAGCATTTGCAAAAACCCATACACTGCAACCGGGAGAAAGCCAAACGCTCCATTTCAACGTGACCACATATGATTTAGCATCGTTTAACGAGACCATGTCTGAATGGCAAACAGAGACAGGCAAATATGAAGTGCAATTTGGAGCATCTTCAACAGACATCAGATCTACAACTATCTTCAATAATAAGAAGGTATTGTCAAAGAAGGTTAATAATATATTAAAGCCTGATCGGATAATGAAAACCATTGATTGATAACTCATAAATTTTTCTTTCTCTCTTGTTAATTTGTACTCTTCTCCTGTTACCAAACCGAGTCCTAAATCTTCTTCACTAAACAAGTTTAGTAAAATCTTACCCAAGTCTATGAAGTTAAACGTATTCTTGGGTAAGTCGTTTGTACATCCAGGCCTGTATGTTATTTTGCCAAACATATCCATTTAATTGCCAGGATTCATTTTCATACACTATTGTCAAATCGCCATACTC
>Ga0192239_1034_pt1 | contig 51700 bp, 36 predicted proteins | sample Koala_Koa27_G3_FD_131231 | JGI IMG/M metagenome (GOLD analysis project Ga0192239, IMG submission 131231) | Enriched cells from koala feces incubated with labeled cellulose particles, San Francisco Zoo, California, United States - Koala_Koa2-7_G3 ... | reverse complement strand
AATGTCCATTAAAGTATTGGCAAGATTTTCTTTGGATGGAAGTTTCTCTCTGACAGCATTAACTAATCCTGTATTTAACTCGTTTGTTATCATAATCTTCTGTTTGAGTTAGAGGTTTGTCTGTTGTCTATTTAACACTTTTGGCAGCTTACTTGTTTCGAAATTCGTAACATTTCTTTTCGAGATAGGGTGTATTTCCGAAAAATATGTTTGGTGAAGCTTGTTTAGTCATATATAGAAAGCCGGATTGCTTGACCTTTCTTTTTCTTGCCACAAAAGTATACGGGTTGTGGTGTAATTTTGTAGTGCAGTTTAGGAAACTGTAATGACTAACTAAAAAGGAATAGAATGGTGAGGAAAGATAGAAAAAAATAGTGGCTGAGTTGCATCATAATAAACAGGAAAGAAATGAATATCCGGTAATTCTCGGAAAGAATGTTCCTGTTATTAAGGAGATATATGATCCGTTGACAGGTTTGCGTGACGGTACTATTACTCCTAATGCTCCGGTAGTCATTACAGGTGAGAACCTGTGCCTGTCTTCACTTGGAACCATTTACCTGGGGCTTTCTCCCGTCTCCGATAAGGGCACATTGATACATGTTAAAAGAGTGTTTAAGTATACTGACACAGAGGTGTTGGTGATCCTGCCCACATTGGAGCCGGGAGAATATTCCCCGGTAATGATGATTCACGCAGGCGGAAAGGTTGATTTTACCTATACCCTGCCAACAAGATTGAAGGTGCTTGATGAGAGATATGTAAGTCTCCTTGCCAGAAGGAGTTGTAGTGATTTAATATAAGCTCTCTATTTTGATTTAAGTTCTCTATGAAATGAGCGAAGGGTATGCCGGAGATGTGCTTTTCTCCTTAGGCATACCCTTATTATTTCATTCTGAACTATATGGTTTGAGAATCTATTTTTTGAGGATAGATTTTGCTATACCCATTTCCAAACCTCTTAATTCTGCTAATCCGCGCAGGCGACCGATGCAGGAGTATCCCGGATTGGTTTTCTTCTTCAGGTCGTCTACCATCTGGTGGCCGTGGTCGGGACGCATAGGAATGGATACTTGTCTTTTTTGCTGTAATTCGAGGAAAGCTTTCATAACGTGGTACATGTCTACATCACCTTCCAGATGGTTGGCTTCGTAGAAATTACCTTCTGCATCGCGCTGTGTGCTGCGGAAGTGTACGAAGTTAATGCGGTCACCGAACTGTTTCATCATACCTTCCAGATCGTTGGAACTGCTGACTCCGAGAGAACCGGTACAGAGACAAAGACCATTGCTCTTATTAGGAACAGCGTCAATCAATGCCTGGAAATCGGCAGCACTGCTCATGATACGCGGCAATCCAAGGATAGAACAAGGAGGATCGTCCGGATGGATAACCAACTCTACACCGGCTTCATCGGCAACAGGAGTGATTTCTTGCAGAAAATAAATCAGGTTGGCACGCAACTTTTCCGGAGTGATGTCTTTATAGCGATCAAGCTCTTGCTGGAATTGTTCCAGTGTGAAGCTCTCTTCCGAACCGGGCAGTCCGGCAATCATGTTGCGAACGAGTAGTTGCTTGTCGGCATCCGTCATTTGTTCGAAGCGGGCTTTTGCCTTTGCTTTTTCTTCGTCGGTGTAGTCATTTTCAGCACCGGGACGCTTTAACAAGAAAAGGTCGAAAGCAATGAAAGCGGCACGTTCGAAGCGCAGGGCGCGGCTACCATCAGGCAGTTCATAAGCGAGATCGGTACGCGTCCAGTCCAGTACGGGCATGAAGTTGTAAGTTACGATGTTCACGCCACACTTGCCGAGGTTGCGCAGGCTTTCTTTATAGTTATCAATGTATTTCTGGAATTCTCCCGTCTGGGTTTTGATATGTTCATGTACAGGTACGCTTTCTACTACAGACCAGCGCAGACCGACAGCTTCGATCATTTCTTTGCGTTTCATGATTTCTTCTACTGTCCATACTTCGCCATTGGGGATGTGGTGCAGGGCGTTCACGATACCGGTTGCACCGGCTTGTTTGATGTCCCACAGGCTGACCGGATCGTTAGGACCGTACCAGCGCCAGGTTTGTTCACATAATATCATAATGAATGGGCTTGATTTATTGATTTGTACTACGTAAGTGTTCCATATTCACTTTGTAAGTGTCAGATAGAGAAAGCGTCAAAACCACCGTCTACTACAGACAAGGCACCCGTTACGAAGCTGGAAGCATCGCTGATAAGGTAGTGGATGGTTCCGAACAGTTCTTCCGGTTCGGCAAAACGTCCGCATGGGGTGTGGGCGATGATAGTCTTTGCGCGATCAGTATAAGACCCGTCCGGGTTAGTCAACAGGGCACGGTTCTGGTTGGTCAGCAGGAAGCCCGGAACGATAGCATTTACACGAAGCTCAGGGCTGAATTTAGTGGCCAGTTCCGTAGCCATATAACGGGTGTAGTTAGCTATGGCAGCTTTGGCAGAACCATATCCTACCACACGTGTAAGAGGGCGCAGAGCTGATTCAGAGCAGAAGTTAACGATAACTCCTTTTTTATTCTTTGCCATCACGTCTACGAATGCCATTGTAGGCAATACCGTACCGAAAAGGTTCAGGTCTACTACTTTTCTGAAAGCATCTACTTCCAGGTCAAGAATGGTTTTATCCGGAGCAATAGTAGCACCTGCCATATTTCCACCTGCAGCATTCAGCAAGACATCAATGGTACCGAAACATTCCAGGATGGCTTTTTTGTTTTCTTCTAATATTTCTTTATTCAGAACGTCTGTTACAAGGAACATGGCTTCTGTCTTCTGATTCAGTTCTGCTTCCAGTTCCTTACCAATTTCTTCTACACGGTCGAGAATTACGATTTTGGCACCTTGTTCTGCAAGGTAGTTAGCAATACTTTTACCCAAGATACCGCAACCGCCGGTAACGATAATCACTTTGTCTTTAATGTCGAATAAGTTTTTCATGTCTTTTCATTTATAAGTTTATTCTAAATCTCTGTGCTACAAAAGTAGTGGAAAAGTAGTTCGTTTACTATAACAAACGTCTCAAAAAGGTGAACTCCTATATCAAAAAGTATTAATTATTGCTTAAAAGCGTCTTTTCTGGCCAATGCTTCCAGGTAATAATAGTCTGCATAGTTGAGAGGAACATCGATTTCATCACCTCCCGGATGGTGTCCGGTGGAGTGTAGCAACAGGAAGCCATAGTTTGTTTCCGGTTCAGCTTGGTAGTGTTTGTTGAGGCTATCTACGATCTTGTCGGCAATGCTTTGATAACGGTTGCTATCTTCTGCTGAAACATAGGTCCGGAGTTCGTACAGGGCTGAAGCCATGATGGCAGTAGTAGAGGCATCGCGGGGGACGTTGGGAATACCAGGTGCTTTCATATCCCAGTAAGGAATAAAGTCTTCCGGCAGGTTCGGTAAGCCAAAAAAGAAGTCTGCAATATGGCGTGCCTGTTGTAGATAGGCTGGATTCTTTGTGAAACGATAGCACATGGTATATCCGTATAATCCCCATGCTTGTCCACGGCTCCAGAAAGAATCATCGGCATAGCCTTGTGCTGTCTGTTTGGCACGCACTTCTCCTGTTTCGGGGTCGTAATCTACTACATGATATGAAGAGTAATCCGGACGGAAATGATTCTTCATGGTAGTATTGGCATGGTTTACAGCAATTTTCCAGTAGATGGAATCGCCGGTTTCCTGGGTAGCCCAGAATAGCATTTCCAGGTTCATCAGGTTGTCGATGATGACGGGATACTTCCATTTATCACGGTTATAATCCCATGAACGAATGCTCTTTACTTTGTCATTGTAGCGGGTAATCAAAGTCTTGGCACTTTGTAATACTACATCTTTATAAGAACGTTCACCTGTTAGTTGATAAGCTTTTCCAAAGCTATTGTTCATCATGAAACCCAGGTCGTGAGTACCTTTGTGCCACTTAGCCTCTTCTATCATCCAGGTATTGCTGATAGCTTCCTGACGCCAGAAATCATCGTTTGTATAAGCATATACTTGCCATAATGAACCGGGGAAGAAGCCCGAACACCAGTCGTGCGGATGTATCATTCGCAGTGAACCGTCTTTGTTGATACTCCGGGGAATTACGCGGTGTTTGCATTGATTGTCAGCTTCTTTTCTGGCCTTATTTGCACATTTTATAGCAAATTGCAGTTGGCCACAGGCAAAAGCATATGCATTGTCTACATCATCAGGTTTTACCCACAATAGATTGAAACGATCCTTCCAATCAATGGTGCGATGTGCTCTATAAAGTTTCAAATAGTCTGTACGTTCCGGATTTAACAGGAAAACACGGTACAGGTCTTTGCAGAATTCTTGTTGTTTGTAATCCCATTCGCTGATTTGCTGGTAGGGCCAGTCTTTTACATCTTTGCCAACGTATGGGGCTAAGAAGTCCATTGCCTTGTAGAAATTGCGGCCGTCCGTTGATGTGGCGTTATCAATTGAAATACCAATCTTCTGAGCCATAAGAAAAATATCGATGAAATGGGACAGATTGAACTGTGAATAGCCAAATGCAAGGGTACGGCGCAACTCATGTGGTTGCCTGCCATCCGGCTCGATCTGAGTGAAGATACGTCTTTGGGGGATAGCATTGATGACTTCCTGTGCCACTTTCACATTCCCTGCATATAGGGCGAAAGCAATAACTTGTGCATCATGTGCTGTACTGTGGTTATTAGCCTGATTAGCTTCTTCCTGTCCTTGCGGACTATTCAGTATCCATGTCAGCAGTTTGCCAAACCATGCTTTCAGTTGTTTACTGTCTTTGGGTGTGAAAGCCTTCGACTTCTCCAATAGTTGTACGGCATCCAGCATCTCAACGAACGAATAAGTATCGATGACACCATAACAGCGGCCTTTGTTATTATGGTGTCCCGGTATCATCTGGGCATATTCCAGATTCGGGTTCATGCGCGTATCCTTATTAAAGAACCATACACGGATCAGTTCAGTTGCCTTTTGAGCATACTTCTCGTCATTGCTGAAATACCACGCAAGTGCAAGAGTGGTGACGCGTTGGGCAGTTGCTCCAAGACGGTTTCGATCCAGTTTATTCAGTTCCGGGTTCGACTCACCGTCACGGCTGATGTAGGGTAGACCGTCAGGTTTGGAGGGATCAGGCCAATAATAGCGTGCCTGACTCATGTAATCGTGTTTATCTCCGCTGCCGGGCGTCTTCTCTTTCATCACGACGGATAGAGGTTGTACATCCAGCAATTTTTCAGCTTCTGCTACCAACTCTTGATATGTGGTAGAGAAGTAAGGTTGATGTAATGATTGTTTTACTTTTTGCAGATGTGCTCCATCCCAAATAGATTGTGCATGAATATGGCCTACTGCAAGTAATAAACAGGTAATGACTAAGTTAATTCTGACTCTCATGGTGTTTTTGTTTTGAAGTTAATAAAGTTTCCTGAGTTTTATACCGTTCAGAAAGCTTTTTCCATTCCGAACAGAGAAGCGTATTTCAATTTTATTCCGAAAGTTTGTAATATTGTATCTTTTCCGCAGAGCATGAAAATAATCACTTTCGCGACAAGAGGAAAAGCTTTCTTCGATAGTTTGATCATTGATTATTATGTCGAATCTGTTTTCACGGTTTTCCACATCAGAATTACGACCTAATTGGTAGACTGTTGTTGCATTCTCGCGGAATATATCTGTAAAAAGAAATTCTATTTCATAAACTCCGTTGGGAACATCGAAACGGTAGCCTTCAATTCCGTTGCGAAGAGTCTGAAATAGAGGTCCGTCATTGGTATTCTTTATTTGTATCTGGCTACTTTTACTTTCTCCGCCAATATATCCCCAGCCATTTTCAGTATAAGGCTGATCGGGCAGCCAGGTGAGATTACTTTCGTCAGAAGTATAGAAACAATAACTTCCTACATTGATGGCAAGTTCTAAGTCCCGTAGATTTGTTCCATTTAAATTTGCAGGGATAGGGGTAAAGTTTAAGCGGATTCCGTCTTCTACAAAAGAGATATCTTGGGTGGCTTTTTTATATTCTGCTTTAGCAGCGATAAAGTGTTCTTTTTGGCAGAATGGCACCTCAAATGTTACTGCAAAATTCTTGGTTTTCTGTTTGCCCAAAGACTTCCCATCAATAAAAAGCTCTACTTCAGGAAGGTTAGTATATATTTTAACCGGTAATATGACCGGCTCTTTCCCATGCTGTATACCGGAACGATGTGTCCAGTCGCGGCTGGCGATATGTAATACTGGAATGTCTTGACGCCAGGCAGCTTTATAATAATAGTATATATCTTTAGGAGTGCGGTTTGAGTATACCAATCCTTTATTGTTGATCCGTGGCATAGACTCATCACGCAATGCGGAAGAGAAATCGATGAAATTCCAGTGTGTTCCACCACAGATGTAAGATGTTTCCTCCAGTACAGGCAAGTAATGCTCCAGATACTTCTGCTGGTATTCGATACTGAAATCAAATGCATGAGGTTGTAGCGAATGTAAGCGCTTGTCAGATCCTGCACCGTATTCGCTGACAATCATGGGGTGGGAAGGATACTTTTTGTGTTGTTCTTCCAGATACTGTTCGAATCCGGTGAGGTTACCTCCATACCAGCCTTGGTAAAGATTCCAGCCGACAATATCGGTAATACTGCCTAAGCCAACTTTGTTATAGCTATTGCTACCATGGAATGCCATAGTGCTGACGCGGGTTGTATCTTCTTCTTTTAACACTACTTCCAGTCGATTGGCTAGTGCCAGTGTTCGTTCCAGTATGGGCTTTAATTCTTCTTCTTTTTTATAGCGTCGTTGAGTGACGAGTAAGATTTCGTTCATATATCCCCAGGTGATGATTGAGGGATGATTATAATGCTGGCGTATCATCTCCCGCAGATTTCGTTCACAGTTTTCCGTATAACCGGGGGTATCGGGTACAATGTCAATGATGGGTATTTCTTCCCAAGCTAACATGCCGAGTTTATCGCACATTTCCAGTAAAGCGTCATCTTGTGGATAGTGAGAGATACGGATGAAGTTGGCTCCCATTTCCTTCATCAATTTTATGTCGCGACGATGCATTTCATCCGTTAGTGCCACCCCAATAGGTTTCTGGTCCTGGTGACGGCAAATGCCACGTAGCTTATAAGGCTTTCCGTTGAGGGAGAATCCTCTTTCACCATCAAAACTAAACCAGCGGAAGCCGGTATAGTGGTTACTTTGGTCAAGAACCGTTTTAGCCTTTTTATCACGTAGGATACTTTCCACTCTGTAAAGATGAGGTGTTTCCGGAGTCCATAACTGAGGAGATAAGATTGGAGAGGTCTCAGAACGGAAAGAATACTGTTCTCCGGCCTTGATTTGTATGGACTGTTTCAGGCTCTGGGCAATGCTTCCATTAGGGTGATATATGATGTGTTCCAGTTCGAGTGATGCTTTCCGGATAGCATCATTCTTTATATCTCCACGGATAAGTATTGTTCCTTTTTCCTCGGATACCTTGGGGTACTGATGAAAATTCCTTCCGAGCCATAATTCGTCAGATGGAAATGTTGTTTCGAGACAGCTGTGAGCCATACATCCCGATATATGCCGCCAAAGAATGTAAAGTCACCTGAAATAGGAGGGATATCCTGACGGGAATTATCTACACAAACAGCAAGAGAGTTGGGAGTATTCAATGAGCAAAATGGGGTAATATCGAGTGTGCAGGCGGTATATCCTCCGGTATGTTCACCTACCTTTTTCCCATTGATATAAATGGTGGCTGCTTTGCTGGCAGCATCCAGTTTTAGAAATATCTGTTTTTCTTTCCAACTTTGCGGTATTGATATTTGCCGGCGATACCAGCCTGTTCCCCGATAGTAATCCTTTTCAGTGTAAGCATCCGTATTCCAGGTATGTGGCAGATGGACGGATGTCCAGTTTGCATCATTGAAAGCACTATCTATTGCTGTAGGGCATTCTCCTTGTAAGAATTTCCAGCTGTCATTGATGGTTTTACTTTCTCGTTGTGCCTGTACAATTGTCAGGAATAATAGAGATAGGGCGGTAGTAGCTATCCTGTGGAAAGCTGTCTGTCTGGATGTGTTTTCTTTCTTTTTCATGGTAAGATAATTAACCTTATTGCTAACTTAGTCTGGATGGGAAAAACTTGTTATTTTAATCTTACTTGATAAAGTGAGGATATTGCTGTAATATAGAGCTTATCCCCGCTTATCAATAAGGATGTCGGGCGTTCGGGCACCTCTATTGTTCCTATAGGTTTGCTTGTAGAATCGAAAATAGAGATATCTCCGTTTGCTACATATACATTGCCGGTTTGGTCTGTTACTACACTACGGTCACCTCCATTTGCAAATACATGACTATGTTGTAAGAAACCTTGGGCATCTGTTTCCGAATGAATAACTCGTTGGTGATACTCATCCAGTGTATAGATTGTTTCTCCCGGAACGGCTTCCACTATAGATGAACAACGGAACAGGTCTTCATAATATGGAATAATAGTTACTCCATCCGGAGCCACAAAGCAGTGAGTTGGTTTTCTACCACCGTAATATTCATTTTGGGTAATAGTCCGGTTGGCTAAATAACATACCTTCTGAGGCTTCTGTACCTGTGACATATCTACTAAAGGAAGTACCTGAAAGCTATCATCTGCATTTTCAGGGCGGATTGAATAAAGCTTGGGAACATAGGTGAATCCCCATAAGCCACCCGATCCACGCCATCCGAATAATGGCTGGTTGTCATTGCGTGTATCATCGTTTTTATAACCGGGTTGGGATATGTATTTGGTGACAACAATCAGGTTGTCCTGCGTATCACAGGTCAGTGCCACTGCATTCCAAGGGAAATCGGCAATGGAAGTCACTTGCCCACTTTTAATATCCAGTTTGTAGATACGTCGTATGCGATACTCGCAGAAATAGATATTGCCCTGGCTGTCTTTGGTCAATCCGTCAATAAATTCAAAGCCGGTGACTATAATCTCAGCTTTTCCTATTTCATTGTTCAATGAGTATTTTCGCTTCTCTTTACCTGTCAGTTGCAATCGTGCCAGTTCCCAACGACGTGCTTCATGCCGGCTATTTACATCATACAGACTGGCATTGGACGTAAACTTCACGCGGGCATGGGCATAATTATGCAGATTGAGAAATTCAATATCTTTGCAATTCCAGGTTCGTATAGCCGATGGATAAGACTTCAACATACGTGATACACGGTAAGAATAGAAATTAGCGAAAGTCAGGTTCCGGCAATCAATCAAATCCAATGGCTGTGTGTCGACACCTTCAGCTTCTACTTCAAACTGAAAATCATAGATTTTCCAGTTGGCAACGTTGCGAAAGATCGCTTCATTACGTAAGTGATGTTCCAGCGACATTCCATAGATGCGTCCGGGCGTCTCAGTATGGCTTACATAAAGACCTGCCGAGCTATATTCGTTAGCCGTCCATAAATCCCGGAAAGTACCTCCGCCTCCATTAGTTATCCATAAACTCCAATGCTGGTTATCCCAGGCACGGGTTATCAGGTCATGAGTTTCCGGGGTTACAGGCATAGGCTTTTCTAATGGATTGGCTGCACTTTGCCCGTTATAGAAGAAGCGGTTCTTATCATGTCCGCTGAATTTTACATCGTATAAGTACGAACCTTCACCTGCCATCCATTTACAATTTACAGCCCGATAATTATATGCATCAGCGTTGAGGAAGATACCACATACGATATTAGTACCTCCTTTCAGAGTCGTTAACTGTGCCTGAGGTGCGCCAAAGCCACTAAATGCAGGATTACCGCCTAATGTTAGCAGGATGGTGGTTCCGGGGTGTAGCCCGATTATATTTGTATTCGGCTCTAAAACTAATGGATCTTTGACCACATACCATCCTTGCGGAATATAGATATTCGTATATTTCTTTATGGCTTCCCGGAAGATTTCCGTGTCATCACTAAAACCGTCTCCTTTGGCACCCAAATCCCGGATATTAACCCAATGATTCATTGTGGGAAGCATTGGAGTATCACCGACATCCAGTGGGATGATACTTTCGATAGGTACGATTTCAGCTTCACGTACTATCTGGGGAATATCTTCGAGGCTGTTGGCATTGAAGCCATAAGTGAAACGAGTAATCTGGTAAGTCTTTCCCTTACCAGATACCTGTTCATTTGTAGAACGTTCCAGAGAAAATACCGGAACATTTTTGCACTGTATATTCCGAAGATTGATTTGTGTAGCTGCATTGCCCGCATCGGTCAGAATGAGTCCCGTTCGTTGTACATTTTCAAAGATGCAATCTTCCATAAACAGGCGATCGGGTGCATCTTCTTTAATCTCTACAGCTACGGGTACATTCTTTACTTTCATGCGTACGATAGTCAATCCACCTTCATTAGTCAGAATCGCACTTTTACGCTGTCCTTCAAAATAACTGTTGAGTAGCATAATGGGCCATCCCGGGGCTGATTTATCCGTATTAATACCATATTCTCCTCCAAAGACGGATACGTTTTCCAGATGATTACCTGCATCTACAATTCCTGCACGTCCTTTTCCTACGTGAATCGTCACATTGGAGATGGAACAATGCTGGGCAAAATGAGCACGGATTCCTGAAGCATTCGGATTCCCATCTTCAATACGAATATCTGCATTTAGTAACGAACTATAAAAAGTTCCGGCATTAGCGTCACTCACTGGACGTTCAGAACGGTAGTTCCCGCTGATGAACCAGAAAAGATACTTTCCTTTATTTGTTTCATGCGTCACTTCCTGGAAGCCGGGTGAATTTTTACCAAGGACGAATACCGGACGTTTGGTCCCATATCCAATGAGACGTACCCCTGAAGGTATATATATCGTTTTACTAAGTTTATAAACTCCTTCGGGTACAAAAAGAATACCGCAACCCGATTCTTTATGTTTGGCGGTATTCAGTGCTTCTTGCAGAGCATCAGATACGTCCGTGCTTCCATCTGGTTTGATAGGGAAGTATTCCGGAGTAAAATATACGGCTGCAGAGTCCCCCGGTCGGTCGGTGAAGACCGACCGGGGATTTTGAGCTTGTATTCCTCCTGCGAGGATCACAATTAAAAAGAAAATATGGATTCTGATACGATTCATGTGCATGAGATTACAACGGGTAACGTTTGATACTAACCGTCATTTTACCACTATCATCAATTTTGTTCACATATACATAAGCGGCATACTTGCCATTTGCTGTTTTCATAAATGCACCGTCATCCTTACTGAATGTCAACGCATAATCAACTGCCGCGCCGAGATCCAAACTCTGGAAGTCAACATCGTCAATGTAAACATTGGGCGCTTCACCTTTCAGCTGTGCGTCACGTACATTGGCACGTTTTTCCATAGGGGTCTTATTGGTGGCTCCGGCAGGAACAATTCCTGCAATAGCAATGTATTTCGGGTCGGTACCTGGCGATACGAATGAATGCTTATAATCGTAGCCATTCAATTTGGCCTGATAAATGTAAATAAAGTCGATTTTGCTTGCCAGACTTTGGGTGGTTACTTCTTCTTTTGTATAAGCTTTCATGTCTTCAATAGAGAAATAACAGGCTCCTTCATTACCCAATTCAATGAGTCGTTTCATGTCCATCTTAGAAACAGGGTAAGACGGGGTACTGTAAGAAGCCTTGGCGCCTGTGCTGGAAGTTGATGAGAAAGTGAAAGAGATATTCTTTCCTTTAGCTTCTGCAGGTACCACGTATGCATAGCGTACAGTAGCAGCGATCAGTGATGCTTGGCTGGTACCGAAAGCCACTGCCGGATTCATATAGTGTTCATCTACTTTATCCATCATAGTGGCAGTAGATGTGGCACCATTCGTGGAAGCGTCCTTTACTGTTTGTACAGGAACATCATCCCCTGCCTGATACGTCACTCCATTTACCACCAGTTTGTTTCTTGCAGTGAACCAGGAGTTGAGCTCAAATCCTGTACCTTCGGCTCCTGAGATAGAAGCCCTTGCTTCGGCTTGACCCAACTGTCCCATCTGGGCACCCATGGCATAAGCGAACTCTATTTTTTTCACCTGCGATAGCAGGAGCAACTGTCTTTTTAATCAGATCGTTTCTCAGCGTAGAATCATCGTCATCGCTACATGAAAAACAGGAAAGTGCAATGGCAGACAGCATTACATATTTCAGTAGTTTCATAAATAGTCTCCTTTTTTAAAGTTGATACTGTTTAAAATTATTCTCCCTGTAAAGCTACAGTGATGGTATAAGTTCTCTTCACCTGGCGGTTACCCGAAATAACCGTATATTCACGTGATTGACTAAAGTCGATCCATGAACCCATAGAAGGGGTTACAATACAATCTTTAGCAACAGAACAGTGAGGTTTAACATGCTTCAGATTGGTTCCGAATTTGGCTACAGCTGTAACTATACCTTTCGTAGCGTCTGTTTTTATATCCTGAATATTGGTTTCAACCAATACATTACGATCGTCCGGACCTCTCAACTCGAAGTTGGACATATAGCATTCTTCACTGTCGGTAATCAACAAATTGTTGTCATCCAACGGGGCGTCTCCGCAAGCTTGTATCAGGAGGCATACAAACAAAAGACTTAGTATTCTATATACACTTTTCATAAATGTTCGTTCTTGTTTTAAATAAGTATTGTTTTTCAAGCTGAGTATTAATACCATGGGGTATTTTGAGTCAACTTCGGATTACGGCTTCTTTCACCTTCCGGAATCTGATAAATATAGTATTTCTGGAAGTCTCGTTCAGAAGCATTTTTGAACTCGTCACGGAGTCTGGTTCCTTTAGTGTCATACAGCGTCTGACCATCACTATTCGGTTCACCCCATATTTCGTTGACTTTTCTCCAACGACGGATGTCGAACGGACGATGTCCTTCGGTAGCTAATTCTACGATGCGTTCTTGCTCGATAGCCTTAAAGAACTCTTCTTTGTTAGCATACTTACTTTCTTTCAATCCCGGCAGGTTACCTCTGTTACGGATTTGGTTGATTAATCCTACTAATTCCTGTGATGGACCATCTGTTTCATTTACGGCTTCACAATACATCAGGTAGACGTCAGCAAGACGCATCAGATAGAAATCCTGAGGTCCCTGTGTACGTTCGGCAATACCTACCTGGCGTACCCATTTACGGTAGATATAACCAGTCTGACTGCTGGCATCGTTATTGATAAAGCCTTTGGATTCTTCGCCTCTAACTCCAAACATCCAAGTCAGGCTATCACCAATGGACATGCCGTCCAGAGCTACCTTAATCATTTTCTCACCATTCCATAAGATAGTACTTCTCATACGCCAGTCACGATTTTCGTAACTTTTGCGGTTCCATGCGCCGTTTTCCTGATTTTCCTGATTGTTTAAGATTAACTCAGGTAAGAAATCTCCTGTAACAGTCGATTGATAACGGTTTACCAGGCGATTAGTCGGCATAATCCAGCATTGTGCATTGGCTGTAGAACGTGTGCCGAAATCACGTAATAAGCTTTCTCCTTGTCCGTCACCCAAGTTAGAACCTCCATATTGAAGAGAAAATATGATTTCCTGGCAATATTCATTGTCATATTGGAATAACTTCCAATAGTTGGGAGTCTGATACTCTCCCGGGTCACCATTGCCGAAAAGTTTCAGATCATAGTCATAGATCACTTTCTTGAAGTCGGCGGCAGCTCGTTTATAGTATTCCTGAGCTTCGCTTGTGCTTTGCTGGAAATCTTTCAGTTCCGGCCAACCGTTTTTCTTCCAAGATGCCCAGTAAAGCTCTATTTTACCTTTGAAAGCCAAAGCAGCTACTTGAGTTGCCCGTCCGGCCTCGCCACCACTTACGCTTGCAGGCAGTTTCTCGTAAGCATATTGCAAGTCTTGCAGAATATCATCCTTGATGGTTGCAATAGGAATACGTTCCAAAGAACAAGCTTCAGCATCTCCTGAGAGTACATGGCGATAGTAAGGCACATCACCCCAGTTCTCAATCAGGCGGAAGTAAGCTAATGCGCGAAGAAAATAGTTTTCAGCATTGATGCGTTCTAGAGAAGTCCGGGTGGTGGCATTCCCCTCTATTTCAATCATCCGCTCTATGTTCTGGATAATAAAGTTAGCGCGGTTGATAGTTTTATAAGCATTGTTCCACATAGATGAAAATCCGCTTGTTACCCAGGCGGCAGGGCTCCATCCGGTGATACTTCCGATACTTTTGCCACGGGTGTTTTGAAATTCGCCCTGTCCATCGTAATAATAATCGGTAGCATACAAGTCACGGATAGCATTGTAGACCCCGTAAGTGGATGACAAAGCATCATCTGTGCTTTTCCAGAAGAGGTCTGAAGATACTTCTGTAGTCGGCTGTCTGTCCAGTAAATCACTTACGCAAGATGACATTGTTCCGACCAGTCCGGCAAATAATATATACTTAATGTATTTCATATTCGTTTTCTAATTTAAGGTGGTTATCAAAATTCAACATTAATACCGATAGAATAGGTTTTAACCAAAGGATAGAGGTCATTAGCATCCGATCTATTGTATTGTTGATTCCAACTACTGATAGATTTCTCCGGGTCAACGCCTTTCCACGGGGTTATTGTGAAAACATTTTCTGCAGACAGATAAATACGGGCACGTTCAAATGAGATCTTTTTCAGTAACTTGGTTGGGATTGAATAACCTATCTGCAAGTTTTTCAGACGTACATAATTCATGTTTTCCGCCCAGAAAGTGCTTTCTGTTCTGTTATAGGAGCCTCCGCTACCTGTAACCAGCCTTGGCATGGAAGCATTACGATTATCCAATGACCAGGTGTCATTCCAGTGGAAACTCTGGAAAGCATAACGGTCGGCGGGAACACTTACATTATTGAGATCGTCCAGCCACATGTCTGCGCGACCATAACTACCCTGGAACAATGCCTGGATATCGAAACCTTTATATCCTCCTGTCAGAGTGATACCAAATTGTCCGAGTGGAGTTTCACGATACTTATCTTTCCATGCTTTTTTATCTTTATCATCGATTTGCCCGTCGCCATTCAGGTCTTTAATCAGGATGTCACCGGGTGCGGTATAGTTACCTTGATAGGGAGCATTATAGATCTGGTTCCAAGATTGTACCAATCCGGGGTAGGCCTCATAAATATACAGGAAGTGATAAGGCATGTTTAATGCTGTCCAACCTCTGTCAAGATGATCACCCCATTCTTCCAGTTTGTTCACATTGTAAGAAGCATTCACGTTGATGCTGTAATCCAATTTTCCAACTTTGGAACGCCAAGTAATATTGGCTTCAATACCACGATTGCGCAAGTCGGCGATATTTACACGGGGTGCGTCATATCCGGAAAGGATAGAAGAAATGCTGGAACCACGAATCATACCGGTGGTGAAACGATCGTACCAATCAAGTTCAGCCGTCAGTTGGTTGTTGAATAAACCAAGGTCCAGACCCACATTGATGACACGTGTTGATTCCCAGGAAAGATCCTGGTTGATCATTTTACTGGCACTGAATCCTTGTACTAGCTTACCATTCATGATGTAATTAGTCGTTTTCATCGTTTCCTTTTGTTCATAACGGCCTACACCGGAGTTATTACCCAATGTACCGTAAGAAGCACGGAACTTGGCATTGCTGATAGCTTTCTTCAGTGGTGCGAAGAATGCTTCTTCAGAAATACGCCAGCCGATTGCTCCTGAGGGGAAGAAACCCCACTGATGCCCTTTGGCAAAACGGGAAGAACCATCCGAACGGAAGTTGAATTCAAACAAATATTTGTCGAACATTGCATAATTAACACGACCGATAAAAGAACGTAAGCCTTCTGATTCGGATCTACCCCAGTTGGTTTGTTGTGCAGCCGAGGCTGCATTCAGTTCTTCGAGACTTGAATGAAGTCTGTCTTTTCTCCAGGCACCGAGTTGACGATCAGACCAGAATTCTTCGGCAGCATTGAACATCGCTGTGATGTGATGTCCCGGAGCGATCTCACGGTCATAGCTGATTCTACCTTGGAATAATGTTTTATACCCTTCATAATTAGAGTCGGTAATACCATCTCCTCCGTTGTCCGGCATTTCACGGGCTACTGTATTACTCTGGAAATTCCATTGTTTTAAAGGATTCTGAACAGCTTTTGAAAATTGATTGTAATATCTCAATGCATAGCTTACATTCAGTTTCAGACCTTTCAGAGGTTCCCATTCCGCATAAGCATTTCCATTGAATTCCTTACGGGAGGTAGTTGTACGATATGCTTCATATTCGGCAGCTACGTTACCGGCAGCAGAATTTTCACCATAAGCCATGGCACCACCATATTCGCCCGTTTCAGGATGCTTGTTCAATATACCGGATACTGCATATTTCAAACCGGCATTTTCCAAACCGCTTCCACGGGGAGCAGTTGTTTCGGACCATTGGCCGTCTGACTTCATACCGATTTTAAAGTTGTCCCGGATTTTATAATCCAGGTTGAAACGCATATTGTAGCGGCTGTAGTCATTATGAATCTGCAATCCTTTCTGATCCATAATACCGATTGATGCGTAGAAATTCATTTTGTCCGAACCACCTGAAGCCGAGATAGTCTGGTTGAGTGTACCACCTGTGCGGAACATCTCATCAAATTGGTCGGTGTTGGGAAACAGAATGGGGTCCACCATACTCATGGCCATCCATTGCTCCACTGTTCCTTGGCGGAAGTTGGTTGAACTGTTTCCTGTGCCGGCAGCCCGCATGTGCATAGTTAGTGCTCGGGAGTAGTCATTCATATAGTCGTAGAACTCTACCGGGCTTGCCCAAGCATAAGAACCATTATAAGTAATCTTTGCCTTACTCTGTCCCAGGCCGTTTTTGGTGGTAATCAGAATAACGCCATTAGCAGCACGCGAACCGTAAACGGCTGATGAAGCAGCATCTTTCAATACGGAAATGCTCTCGATATCATTCATATTGATACGGTTGATGTCAACATCAGGCATGCCATCCACTACGATGAGCGGGTCGGAGTTATTGATAGAACCTAAACCGCGCACTTTCAGTGATGCGCCATCGGAACCTGCAAAACCAGTAGATTGGTTTACCACCAATCCCGGCACTAAACCGGAAAGTCCGGAGGATACATTGGAAATGGAACGGCTGGCAATTGCTTCATCAATCTTCACTGCTGATACCGACCCGGTCAGGTTAACCTTTTTCTGGGTACCATAACCAATCACTATAACTTCGTCCAATGCTTGTGAGTCTTCGTTGAGGGTTACAACGATATTTGTTTTGCCTTTCAGGGCAACCTCTTGTGTAGTGTATCCGATGAAGGATACCACAAGAGTGGCATTTGTTGAGGCATCAATACTAAAATGACCGTCAATGTCTGTGATAGTACCACCTGTACCTCCTTTGATGGTGACATTAGCGCCGATAATCGTTTCTCCTGTGTTATCTTTTACCGTACCGGTAATCTTGGCTTGCTGTGCCGAGACGCTTCCGATACCAATAAAGATTAATAGGAATACCAAAAAATGTTTCATATAGCTTAAATTTAAATGAATAATAAAAGGTTAATTTCATGTAAGAACTGAGGGCTTTTACTTCTTAAGGTGGAAGTGGATTTATATGCCCCTCTTTAAGATGTGTGATTCATAAGTATTACTTCATAGGCGTCCTTTCTCTTTTAATGGTTAATATGCTTTTCTAAATCGTTGTATAAAGTGATGGCAAATATATCGGTCTTTCATGCTCGCATTGGAAATATGGCTACATCTTAGCTACATCAGTATTGCTTGCTGACTACATCAATACTTTCTCTATGCGAAATTAATGTATTGATTATTAGTGATGTAAATGGATATTTTAATTTTAGAAGACTACTTCTCTTTTTCTCAAAGAATAGAGTGTTATTCATCAGAAAGACATTATCTTTGCTTCTACGAAACCAAAAGTTGACCGCTATGAAACTAAAGACGTATGCTACATTCTTTTTTCTTCTCTTATTGTGCTCATCATTGAGTGCCGGTTGGCAACGGCCGATAACAAACTATACACGCCATGCTTATAAAGCCGGTAATCAGAATTGGGGGTTACAGCAACATGAAAACGGCTGGATGTATGTGGCCAATACCAATGGACTGTTGGAGTTTGATGGCGCCGGATGGAATCTTTATCCCATGCATAATGCAAAAGCCCGTGCTATGAAAATAGGAAATGACGGACGGATTTACATCGGTGGAATCGGTCGTTTTGGCTATTTTACTCCGAATCGTTTGGGAGGGTTAGATTATACTTGTCTTTCGGATAGTTTGCCTCCTAACTCTTCTATAGGTGTTATCTGGAATATTCTGCAGGATAAGAACCGAATCTGTTTTCAGTCGGATCGTAGCTTGTTTTATTGGGAAAATGACCATTTGGAGTATCTGGAATGTAGCGGTGAAATATATACTTCTTCTATCGTATACAATAAATTTTATATAGGTGCTGCCGAAGGATTACTCATTCTTGATGGGAAAGACTTCACTGTAGTACCCGGTTCGGAGATATTGGGAAGAATTTCCAGTTTGTTACCTTATAACGGTAAGGTTCTGATAGCTACCCGCTATAACGGACTCTTTACTTATGATGGTGAAAAGATCGAGAAATATACTTGTGCGGCAGATGAGTTCATGAAGAAAAACCGTGTGTTTTGTGCAGCTCTTAATCATTCTTTGTTGGCCATAGGCTCTGTACAAGACGGGGTGTGCTTATTGAATCTTGAAAAAGATGAGATCGATGTCATATCTATTAGTAGCGGATTACAGAATAAAACAGTGCTTAGTATGGCTTTTGATGCACAGGAAAATCTTTGGTTAGGACTGGATAATGGAATTGACTATATTCATTTGAATTCTCGTATATCCTCTTTATATGGCAACAAGCCGGTTATAGGTTCGGGATACACTTCTTATCTCTATCGGGATAAACTATATTTAGGAACCAACCAGGGACTGTATTATACCGTGCCTTCTGTAGATTTGAATCAGACGATACCAATGGAGTTTATTCCCGGTACGGGTGGTCAGGTGTGGTCGTTTCTGAATCATGATGATAAGCTGTTCTGTGCTTCGGATAATGGCATTTTTGTAATAGATGGTGCTAATGTGGAACATCTGGATGGCTTGAGGGGGACGCGTCTGCTCGTATCTCTCAGCCACCGACCGGATGTGTTGATTGTGGGAACATATGGCAAATATAGCGGACTACATTTGTTGCAGAAGGAATCCGGAAAGTGGAAAGTAGCCGGCCGGCTTCGGAACTTTACCTATTCTGCAAAAAGTCTTTTGGCTGAGAAAACAGGTAATATATTATGGATTACTAATAAGGATAGAGGTGTCTGTCGCCTTCAACTGTCTGATGACTTGAAAGAAGTCATAAATTTGAAGAACTATAATAACCATTCTTTTCCTACGGGATATGATGCTTACCTGGCTCAGATAAACAATGAAACCGTAGTGGTGTCACACTATGGCTTATGGCGTTATAATCAGGTTACGGATAGCTTGGAAGAGTATTCGGAGTTGGAATCTTTATTGGATGGGAAGACTTCCTATACTTATCTTACTACAGATATTTCGCATAATATGTGGTATGTAGTGAGCGGAGCATTGAAGCTGTTGCGCTATGATGCCATGAAAAATACTTATTATAAGAATCCTCATGAGTCTTTTCTGAAAGGTTCGTTGATTGAAAATAATGAGAGTGTAAATGTATGTGACGATCAGGCGGTAGTAGGTACAGAAGAAGGTTTTTCATTGGTAAGTCTTTCTCCGGTTACTACAGATGTTACGCCATTGTCTTTGCAGATTCGCCGGGTATATCTGACCGGACAACGTGACTCGTTGATCTATGGGCGTAGTTACCGGTATGATGATTCGCCGGTGATTATTCCTTATCGTCACAACTCTCTTCGTATTCAGTACAATGTGAATACCTATGATCCTTCCCAGGCATCCCTTTATTCATTCCGACTCAGTAATGGTAGTGATAAAGGTCAATGGAGTGAGTATAGCGAGAATAGCGTGAAGGAATTTACAGGTTTGCACGAAGGGAAATATGTATTCAGTGTAAAGCTGATGACAGATAAAGATCAGGAACCGGTGATTACGAGTTTTGCTTTTGAGGTATTGCCTCCCTGGTATCGTGCATGGTGGAGTTATCTGATCTATGCTGTCATGCTAAGTGGCTTGCTATACTATATATATTATCGTATTGCCGATAGCCGCAAGCGCCTGCTGATGCAGAAAGAACTGGAACTTTATCGTCAGAAACAAGAGTTTAAGAAAGAAAGTGAACTGAAAGATAAGAAGATAGATATCCTGAAAGAAGAAAACCTGCAGTCTGAATTACGTTATAAATCGGAGGAACTGATTCGTACCACTTTGAATATTGTGCGTAAGAATGAAATCTTATTGGATATCAAGAAGGAAGTGTTGGGTATTTCTCATTCCATCAGTGAGGAGAATCTTGTATCCCTTCGCCGGAAAACACTCCGGCTGTTGGGGCAGATCGATACGAATATTGAGCATGATGACGATTTGAAGGCATTTCAAAGTACTTTCGACTCTGTACATCATGATTTCTTCCGTAAACTGGAAAAGGCATATCCGGAACTGAATAACAAAGAAAAGTTGCTTTGTGCCTATATTCAGATGAATCTGCTGTCTAAAGAAATAGCTCCGCTCCTGAATATCTCTTTGCGAGGGGTGGAGATTAGCCGTTACCGTTTGTGTAAAAAACTGGGATTGGAAGAAGGGGAGAATCTTGCAGAATTCCTGCAGAAATTCTCAAAATGAACGTTGCAATATCAGTAAACTCTCCGGCCCCATATTGAACAGTAAATCGACGATGCTGAGATTGGGCAGAAAGCCGAGCCGTTCCTGGAAGACCTGATAATAAGGCTGGACAATGAAGTCCGGGTCTTCCTCTTTATAATCTTTCTTCGGATGAATTCGTTCGCGAAAATCATCTTCGTCGGGTGTAAAGTCGATCTTGTACATATCAGTGCGCTCCATGTCCGGCTGTATATCTATCAATGAACAGACAAGACGACATAATTCTTCGTTGGAATCGGCTAAAAACTCATATTTCTTCTCATAGAAAGGCTGGAAATCATCTTTGTAGTATTCAAAGAAAGGCGTATGATTGTAAGCGGATGACAGAGCATTCCAATGCAGGTGCCGCCAGTTGCCATGATCGGAGATACGTATGTCTTTTAGTGGGCATTTCAGGGTGTCGGGCTTGACGGTAGGGATGGAAAGCACCAATTCACCGTCCGGTGCTGCAATGGTACAGCGGTTGCGGTAGGTCTGTTTCACATAATGGTCGTGCTGTTCGATAAAGACCTTGTCATAAGCCAGTAACTTGGCATAATATTCTATGGGTGCCAGATAGGCGGAAGAAAGATATACGGTTTTCATTTTGAATTCATTCTTTGGTTAGTTCTCTTACGATTTCTCCTTTTTCTATTGTACAGGACTGAAAAAGCGTTTCCAGCGATACCCCCCGAACAGCCCGGTTTCGCTCTCCTTGGAAAACCAGATGAGCGAGGCTTTGCCGATAATGTGATCTTTAGGGACAAAACCAAACAGACGGGAATCAGAGAGATTGATGGAGTTATTAGCACTTACCCAGTAATAATCTTTGGTAAAGTAGCAATGTTGCACAGGTTTACCTTCTATATATAAGGTATCGTTTTTAATCTCAGCTTGCTTATTCTCATGCAATACCAAGGTATTGCGCAGCAGAGTCCGGTTCCACGGATATACACGTACAGCTTTTCCCTTACCGGGAACAATCAGCGGACGTAAGGCCTCTATGGAGCCTTTCTTATCCAGTAGTTTTATCCAGCAGTTTCCGTTCATGGCTTGTTCCAGCAGATAATATTCGTAACGGCTGAAACTACGTACATTCTTTATGCTATCCTGTCCCATCAGGCGATTATCACATATGGAAAGAAGAGTGAGTAATGAATCAAGCTGCTTCTCCTTTTTCCGGGGATAGGCGTACAGGAACTTCTGGTCGGGAGCGTTCTTTTCCGATGGAATGACGGAAAACAGGGAATCTATCAGCAACGTATCTCCCGGCACGCCGATACAACGGCTGATGAATACCTCACGTCGGGAAATGACAGACTCTGAAAGATTAGCCGGATTGTTGAAGACGATGATGTCTTCCTTTTCTACGGGACTGTCTCCCCAGCGATGATAATTCCACAACGCCATGAGGGGAAGGCGTAGCCCATAGCTCCATTTATTTACCAGGATACGTTCTCCTTGAAACAGGGAGTTCTCCATACCCGATGAGGGAATAAGGTAGGAAGTCATAACGCAACCCCGGAGTAACACTACAACGAGTATTATTCCGATGATTGCTCCCGTTATCTTCCATGCCTTTTTCATTTCAGGCGTTTACTTTACCCACTTAAATATCCGGTTCCAACGGATTTTACCGTCAAACCAGCCACGATCCTTATCGAGTGACAGCCAAACTACAATCGGCTTGCCTACGACATGATCTTCCGGTACGAATCCCCAGGAACGGGCATCGGCAGAATTGTGACGATTGTCACCCATCATCCAGTAATAGTCCATCTTGAAGGTATATTCGTCTGTCTTTTTACCGTTGATGTAGATACCATCCTTTTTTACTTCCAGCGTATTGCCTTCATATGCTCTGATAGGACGTTCGTAGATAGGCAGATTATCCTCGGTCAGTTTGATGGTAGCACCTTTCTTCGGTATCCAGATTGGGCCGTAGTTATTGCGATCCCACTTTGTATAGAGGTTCAACGGATACATTTGACCGGTGAACATTTCCGGTTCCATGACGATGCGGCTGACCAGTTTCTTATTAGCCGATAGCGTTTCAAGCATTTTCTTTGTCAGTGGCAGATCGTAGGTAGGAGCCAGGCGCCCTTGTGCATCACGGTGGGTTAATCCCATCTCCATTAACAGGCTTTCGTTAGTGACCATTGCCTGATCATCCTTGCTGATGCCCAGTTCGCGGAACATATCTTCTGTGATGTACGGGCCTGTGGTCTGTACCAGATAGTTGAGCTGCATGTCTTCCGGATTTTCAAGAGGCTTCCCGTCGATATAGACTTGGGCATCTCTGATTTCAAGTGTATCTCCCGGTAATCCGACGCAACGCTTTACATAGTTCTCGCGGCGGTCTACAGGGCGGACAACAACGTCACCATACATTTTAGGATTGGAAAGTATCAGGTTCCTTCCGGCATTGTAGTACAAATCGTAAACGGCACGTTGTTGCTTACGCGTCAGACTGTCCATATTTACGGGATTCGGATACATCCGCTGTCCTTCGTTGTAGGCAAGGGAATAGAAGTCCGTTTGCTGATAGTTGGTGGCTACGGTATCTCCTGCAGGGAAGTTGAATACTACGATATCATTCCGCTTCACTTTGCCCAGACCCGGAACACGTTTGTAGTCCCATTGGGGCCACTCAATGTACGATTTGGTATTTACCAGTGGCAAGGTGTGCTGAGCCAGCGGCATGGACAACGGCGTATTGGGCACGCGCGGGCCGTAGCTTAATTTGCTGACGTAGAGGTAATCGCCTACCAACAATGATTTCTCCAGTGAAGAAGAAGGTATCTGATAATTCTGGAATACGTAGATATTGACGAAGTAAACAGCTACCAGTGCAAACACGATAGCGTCTACCCAACTCATTATGTTGCGTACAGCCGGATTCTTAGACTTCTTCCAGAAGCCCCAGGGGATTTTCTTGCTGATGTAAATGTCGAAGATAAAAGGTACGACAATCAATCCCAACCAGTTTTTTACCCATACCAGGAAGGCGAGGTAAAGCACGGTGATGATTGCAAATTTAATCCATTGGGCGCGAGTTGCTTTTCTCATAATATATTTTTTTAGTTGACGAGGGAACAAGTTAACGAGTTGACAGGAGGGCAACTCCCTTGTGTCTTGTCACCTTGTTTCCTTGTATCTTTTAGTCTTTTAAAAAAGGGAACAAGTCGCTCATTCCCAGATAACCTTCTTTATTGGCAGTAAATTCGGCAGCAAGTACGGCACCCAGCGCAAAACCTTTGCGGTTCTTGGCATCGTGCGTAAGGATAATGCTGTCAGCTTCCGATTCGTAGCGGATTACATGGATACCCGGCACTTCCCCTTCGCGGATAGAGCTGACGAGGAGTTCATTGGCCGCACATTTGGTAGAACCTGAAACGGTTCCATCCGGTGCCTGCATGGTTCCTTTCACCCAGCGTTCTTTACGGTCGAGGTTTTTCAGAATTTCTTCGGCAAGCGTGATAGCCGTACCGCTTGGAGCATCCAGTTTGTGGATATGGTGTGTCTCACTCATCGTCACATCGTAAGCCGGGAACTGGTTCATTATTTTTGCCAGATATTTATTCACGGCAGAAAAAATGGTGACGCCCAGACTGAAGTTAGACGCCCAGAATAGCGTTTTACCTCCTTTGGTACAAAGCTCTTTGATTTCATCGCCATGTTCGTCCATCCAACCCGTACTGCCGGAAACTAACTTCACACCGGCTTCGAAAGCCTTTATATAATTATTGTAGGCTACCATGGGGTTGGTGAATTCTATGGCAACATCAGCGCTCTTGAAAGCATCCGATTTAAAATCCTCCTGGTTATCTACATCGATGATGCTGACAATCTCGTGTCCGCGACTGAGGGCAATCTTCTCGATTTCCTTACCCATTCTTCCGTAACCGATTAATGCTATTTTCATTCTTTCTTCTGTTTTAATTCACTTTATCAACATTTTATAGGTCGCAAAGGTAATGTTTTTCTTACATTTGCGGGCAATATTAACTTCTTGTTAACAATGGAACTACTATTGCATTACGTCTGGAAGCATAAAATCTTTCCTTTGAAGATGCTTCGGACGACTACCGGCAAGCCGGTTGAGGTGATAGATGCCGGACTACCGAACACAAATGCAGGCCCCGACTTCTTTAATGCCAAGCTGAAAATAGACGATACCCTCTGGGTGGGAAACGTTGAAGTGCACACTGTTGCTTCTGACTGGATGCGGCATGGGCACGATAAAGATGTTGCTTATGATAGCGTGATCCTGCACGTAGCGGAGACCGTAGATTGCGAAGTATTTCGTGCGAACGGTGCACCGGTACCCCAGTTGCAGCTTTCTTGCCCCGAGTCCATCCGTCGGCACTATGCCGAGCTGACCCATGTGGAGATTTATCCTCCTTGCTATTCCATATTATCCTCTTTACCGAAACTCACAGTTCATTCCTGGCTTTCTGCCTTGCAGGTGGAGCGCTTTGAACAGAAGGCCCGTGCTATTGCCGCCCGATTGGAACATTGCAATAATCATTGGGAAGATGTATTCTTTATTACCTTGTCCCGTAACTTTGGTTTCGGGCTGAATGGGGATGCTTTTGAAGCATGGGCCAATCATTTGTCTTTCCGGGCGATAGATAAGCACCGCGACAATCTCTTTCAGGTGGAAGCTTTCTTCTTCGGACAAGCCGGGTTGCTGGATGAGGAATTGCCGGATGCGGATGAGTATTACCGGAAGTTACAGAAAGAGTTCCGCTATTTGCAGCATAAGTTTGAATTATCAGCTCCAATGTCTGCCACTCAATGGCGTTTTCTCCGTTTGCGTCCCGGCAATTTTCCCCATGTCCGACTGGCACAGTTGGCAAACCTGTATTATAAGGAGCGCTCGTTGTTCTCCCGCATCATGGAAGCGGAAACGCTGGAAGCTGTTCAGAAACTACTGACTGTTAGTACCTCTCCGTATTGGGAAGAGCATTTCAATTTCCGGAAAGTCTCTTCCTCCCATGAAAAGCAAGTGGGGAAGAATGTTCAGAGCCTGATTGCCATTAATACTGTTATCCCTTTCTTATACGCCTATGGCCTGCATAAAGCAGACGGAGTACTCTGCGAACGTGCCACCCGTTTTCTTGAGAGCCTGAAGGCAGAAGATAATCACATCATTCGCCATTGGAGTGGGGCAGGACTACCTGTATCTACTGCTGCTGATTCGCAGGCTTTGTTGCAGCTTCAGAAAGAGTATTGCGATAAGAAAGACTGCCTGCGCTGTCGCTTTGGGTTTGAATATCTGAGGCAGAAATAAGGCTTAGTAGGTGCTGAACTGGATTGATGAGAAATAACGGAATGGATATTTGAGGAATAGTTCCTTAATATCTGGTACATAGAACCTAAAGCCTCAGTGAATGAAACATTAAGAGCGTATACCCAAAATACCCCATGTTTTACTGGAAAATACCCGGGTGTTTTGGGTACAAGGTCTTAATATTACATTGGCACAGTTTTAATGAAAAAAGGACAAGGAGTTAATCTTTCATTGCCTGTAGCTATATGTCCTGCGACTTCCTTTAAAATATTCTTTTTCTCTTTTATATTAAATCTGCGGATTTGCATTATCTTTGTCGCTGATTAATAAACCCTTTGACATTGTAACTAGATGAAGGCAATTCACTTTGTATTTTGTCTTTTCGCGGTACTTATGCTGACGACTACAAACGGTCATGCTGCCGCAGCTAATGAGGACTTTCAGGCATTCCTCAAGAAATTTACTTCCAGTGCCTCTTTCCAGTATTCCCGTATCAAGTTTCCGTTGAAAACTCCTATTGCCCTGTTAGAGGAAGATGGTGAGACGGAGAAGGTTTTTCCGTTTACACGTGAGAAGTGGGCGTTGCTGGGCGAAGATGCATTCAAAGAAGAGCGTATCACAGACGAGGAAGGTGGAGTTTATGTCTCCCGCTTCACAGTAAACAACCCCAAACATAAAGAGTTTGAGGCTGGCTATGATGAGTCGGAAGCTTCCCTTCGCGTAGTGTTCGAACTAATTGACGGAAAGTGGTATGTCACCGATTGCTATACCGACTGGTATAACTTCGATCTTCCTATCAGTGAGCTGCCGGAAACAATCACTACTATAGAGGAAGAGAATAAGGTGTTTGAGGAGATGCATCCTTAGCATATAAAAAGGGCACCTTATCCGTCAACATTATCTACCCATTCCTTACCTCGCTTGGCAGGAATGGGATATCAACAAAACAAGTTCTGAATACTTTTCATTTCACAATACTCGAATAAATCTCTTTTAGCCACCAATACATGTTAAAAAGGAAGTTCTGTATGAAATTGGATTGGTTTTAGTTTGTTTGCCAATCTAATCTTCCTATATTTGTTCATAGGAAAGGACAGGGAATTAGATGTCGATGATAATACAGAATGAAAAACATTTAAACTTTGAGGATATATATCTTAATTATTTCTCAAAGATGAAGCATTTTGCCAAAGAATATGTTTTATCCGATGAAGATGCGGAGAACATAGTGCAAGATGTTTTTCTGGAATTGTGGGAGAAGAAAGAAATACTTTCCTTGCAAATCAATATCATAGCTTATTTGTTTACAGCTATAAAGAATAGGTGCATCGGTCTTTTGCGCCGTAGACTACTTGCGAAAGAAACAGCCGATAAACTTCAGGAAGAACATCAGCTTACCCTCCGGTTAAAGTTTGATTCACTCGAAGCATTCGATAACAATTTGTTCAATGAAAATGATATTGAGCAGATAATTACCCGTGCTATTGACGCTCTTCCGGATAAGTGTCGTGAGATATTTATTAAGAGTAAGATAGAAGGTATGAAACAGAAAGATATCGCTGTCGAAATGAATATATCTATTAATACGATAGAAACCCAGATGGGTATCGCGTATAAGAAACTTAAAATAGAATTGAAAGATTATCTCCCTCTCTTCCTTTTCCTCCTTTATTTATAGTCTCCGGAAACATTTATGCACTATTTCTAAAAAAAGTGTTTTTTGTTTAGCGGATTTTTTTCCTTGGTTCGTTTACATAATAGATTAAGGCTAAAAAGATGGATGAACGTGTACAACAATACTTTCGGGAAGAGCTGACTCCGGCAGAACGATTGGCTTTTTTGAGGGAAGTGGAGGCAAATGCTTCCCTGAAAGAAGAATTTATGGAGTTTCAGAATATGCATGCATTAATGAGTCTCTCTTCTTATGCGGAAGATAAAGAAGAAAGCAAAGAAGGATACATGTGTTTCTTATGGATGAAAAAGAAAAAGCAGGCTCGTGATTTCATCATTGCCAGCATGAAGTATGCAGCTGTTCTGATATGTATTGTGTTATCAACCTATTGGGTCAGTACACGTTGTATAAATCCGTTTATGTTGGGAGCAGAGATGAATACCTTATATGTACCTGCTGGTCAGCGTGCCAGAATTACCTTGCAAGATGGAACAATGGTGTGGCTTAATGCACAATCTACCCTGACATATCCATCGCATTTTATAGATAAAAACCGGCGAGTATCATTAATTGGTGAAGGTTATTTTGAAGTGGCAAAGGATACAGAAAAGCCCTTTATCGTTTCTGTTTCCCAAGTTGAGATGACCGTATTGGGTACCAAGTTTAACGTGTACAGTTATCCGGATGCGGGATATACCCAAACAAGCTTGCTTGAAGGTTCTTTGCTTGTTTCCTCTGTCCGTTCCGGTACGCAGATTGTCCTTAAGCCCGAAGAACAGGTCACTGTACGTGATGGACGCATGATGCTCGGTAAGATAAAGCATCCAGATGCTTTTCTATGGAAGGAAGGGATTTATAGTTTTGATGATGAGCCTTTGGGGGATATTGCCAGGAAGCTTGAACTCTATTATGACGTGAAAATCATTATAAAGACGCCGAGGTTAGCTGATATCCGTTACACATGTAAGTTCCGCCAAAGGGATGGCATAGATGAGATACTTCAACTAATCAGTAAAGTGCATAAATTCAAGATAATGAAAGATAAAGAAAATAATATTATAACCTTGTTTTGAAAGAACGCTTAAGCAAATAAATATACTATGTTGAACATTTAAAATCGTATTGCTATGAAATAAGAAAGAAAATAGAACCATTTTAAAAAAACAGACGACGACAGATGCACCACCATCTGCCGTCGGATGAAAAGTAAACACCGAGATTCAATTCAAGTATTCACTTAACGATATGCAAAGATATGAAAATAAATCCTTTGTTACTACTCTTTATTGCACAAAATGAACGTGTTAAAGTTTGTTATAGAATTATGAAAACCACACTATTCTTATTATTCGTATGTGCGTTTCAGTTGATGGCTATAAATTCGGAAGCACAGAACGCTAATATTATTCTTAAAGCGCAGAACTTATCTGTGAAGCAGATTATATCGGAGATTGAGAAACAGACAGATTATCTGGTTGTTTTTAGTATCCGTGAAGTCGATACCAACAGAGAAGTACACTTGAACAAACAGTCAGGACAGGTAGCCACTATCTTGAATGAAGTATTTAAAAATACAGATATAGGATATGAATTTACCAAAGATTATATCCTGTTGGCCACGAAGAGGAATTTAGCAGAGAAAGGCATCGCCCAACAGATTCCAACTATTACAGGGAAAATTATAGACGAAAACGGGGATCCCGTTATTGGAGCCAGCATAATGGTTCCGGGAACATCAATAGGTACAATCACAGATATAGATGGCCGTTTCTCTATTCAGGTTCCACTGGGCAGTAATGTACAGATATCCTTTATCGGATATACTACACAGAACCTTACAGTTCGGAACTCAGTAATGAATGTCACACTGGTTGAAGATTCCAAAGTATTGGATGAAGTCGTAGTCGTGGGATATGGAACACAACGCAGAAGAGACCTGACTGGTTCGGTAGCTTCTGTAAGCAGTAACCAAATTCGGGATATTCCGGTTGCATCGGCGGCTCAAGCCATCACGGGTAAAATGGCCGGTGTACAGGTTACACAGACCGAAGGATCACCCGATGCAGAAATAAAGATTCGCGTGCGTGGTGGTGGCTCTCTTACGCAGGATAATTCTCCTTTATATATTGTTGACGGATTCCCGGTAGATAATATAAATGACATTGCCCCTAGTGATATTGCCTCTATCGATGTATTGAAAGATGCTTCGTCTACAGCGATTTATGGAGCCCGTGGAGCGAATGGTGTAGTTATTGTAACGACTAAAGGTGGTTTTGAAGGAAAACCTAAAGTAAGTTATAATGTATACTATGGAATGAAAAAACTCAATGACTTCTACGATGTGCTCGATCCATACGAATATGTTTATTGGCAATGGGAAGTTCAACAACATAGTGGAGCAGATAGCTTTGAAAAGCACTATGGTAATTATCAGGATATGGGGCTTTATAAGCAGATGAGTGGAACAAATTGGCAGAAAGAAATCTTTGGAAATACGGGAACCAGTCTCTACAATAACTTTTCGGTAACTGGAGGCTCCAAAGGTGTAAAATACAATATCAGTTTGACACGGAATGATGAAGATGATATCATGTTGGAATCCGGTTATGGCCGAACCAATTTGAATTCTAAAACCACTTTCGAAGTAAACAAATGGCTTTCTTTTGATATGAATGTCCGTTTATCTGATACAAAGATTAAAGGTGGGGGAACTTCTTCCGGTTCCCGTTTGGTGCATATTGTGCAGTACCGTCCTGTGAACGGATTGATGGATTATATTGATCCTGCTCTCTTCGGCGATGATATTGAAACTGTTAGTACATCGATCATCAATCCATTGAAACAAACAGAAGATGACTATCGCCGTACCACTCGTCAGACTTTTAATTATAATGGAGCTATGACCATTAAAATTTTGAAAGATTTGCAATATCGGTTGGAATATGGGTATCAATATTCAAAGAATACTACCAAGAGATTCTATGGACTTAATACATCCAATTCAATGACGACTACCGGACTTCCGTTGGCCTCTATACGTAAAAGTGATGGTAAGAGTTATAGGTTAGCGAACATCTTGACTTACTCAAAGAAAGATTTTCTCCCTGGAAGTAATATAACCGTTATGCTTGGAGAAGAATTGAATGAATCCAAAGTAGAAGAGCTGAATATTTCAGTTACTTCCCTACCTAAATATATAGACCCTGTAGGTGCATTGAGTATGATGCAATTGGCTGGTAAAACCGAACCGATTAATACGGTAGACAATCCGGCAGAAAAAACATCATCCTTCTTCGGACGAATTAACTACGACTATAAAGGAAAATACCTAGCATCAGCTATTTTCCGTGCGGATGGTTCCAGTAAGTTTGCTCCTGGAAATCAGTGGGGGTATTTCCCATCGGCGGCTTTGGCATGGCGTATTTCAGATGAAGCATTCATGAAATCAACTGAGAAATGGTTATCTGACTTGAAATTCCGCGTAAGCTATGGACAATCGGGCAATAATCGTATTCCAAATGACGCATGGAAAAAGACCTATCGTACCAATAATGAGAGTGAAGGCATATTATTCCTTGAAGGAAATGAAGAAACACCCTCTGCATTCCTTATACCAGAGAGTTTTCTGTCCAATCCGGACTTGAAATGGGAAACCACGATTACGCGTAATATCGGGTTGGATTTTGGCTTATTCAATCAGCGTTTGTCTGGTTCTGTTGAGTTTTATAAAAATACAACTAAAGATTTGTTGATTGAAACCACAATTCCTGCCAGTTCCGGATATACGAAGCAATATCAGAATATCGGGCAAACATCTAATCGTGGTATTGAATTTGTCCTGAATGTGTCTATCATACAGACCAAAGATTTCCAGTTATCTGCCTCTTTCAATATTGCATTTAACAAAAACAAAATAGAGAAACTGGGTGAAACGAAAATGTGGGAACAGTCGTCGGGCTGGTCGAATGACTCTGATGGGCCATCTGGAGATTACCTGATTAAAGAAGGAGGTAAAATAGGTTTGATGTATGGATTTGAAACAGATGGCTTCTATACTTTCGATGATTTCGATTATGCGGACGGAGTTTATACTCTGAAACCGGGTGTAGCAGATAACAGTAGCCTGGTAGCTCCACGTCTATTCCGCCCCGGTGCATTGAAATTTGTGAACCAGAATCCTGAAGATGATGATATGGTAGATGCTGCCCATGATAAAGTCGTTATTGGAGATGCTAATCCTGTACATACCGGAGGTTTTAGTTTGACTGCACAATATAAAGGTTTCGACTTCTCCGCTTTCTTCAACTGGGTATATGGTAACGACATATACAACGCGAATAAATTAGCTTTTAATGATAACAGAAGTGGACGTCTTTACAAAAATCTATCTTCAATTATGAGTTCGGAGAATCGTTTCATCTATTATGATAAGGTTACTGGAGTTCGGGTAGACGATCCGGAACAACTAAAAGCAATGAATCAACATGCTACAATGTGGTCGCCTGCGCACTCTCTGTCACGTTTACATTCGTGGGCCATTGAAGACGGTTCTTTCTTGCGCTTGAATAATCTCACTATTGGCTACTCTCTTCCGAAAGAATTACTATCCAAAGTAGGAATTGAACAACTGCGAATTTATGCAACCGGTTATAACCTGTGGACTTGGACAAACTATTCCGGTTATGATCCTGAAGTGGATGCCATTCGTGGAACTCCATTAACTCCCGGTATTGATTACAGTGCTTATCCAAGAAGCCGTTCGTATGTTTTTGGTTTAAACTTAACTTTTTAAATTGATTATTATGAAGACATATCGTATTGTTCTTTTATTTGCATTCTTATCAAGCATTTGCATGTCTTGTGATGATTATCTGAAAACATCGTCCAACTCCACCTTCACAGAAGAGACAGCTTTTAATAATTATGACTTTGCTCAGAAGGCAGTATATGGTATTTATGCCAGTTTCATGCATCAGGATTTACATGCCAATATGCAGTTTTTCTATAAATGTGGTTCGGATATCGAATTCGTTGTGGGAGCTTCCGATAATGCACGCCGAGATTTGTCTCATTATGCTGCTACCGATGGTAATACACAAATCACAGGTCCATGGAATCGCTATTATCAAGCTATTGAACGTGCTAATCTCTGTATTGATAATCTTCCGAAGAGTCCCATATGGGAAGGAGAATTCGGAGATCAGGCTAAGGCCCTTTATGCAGAATCTGTTGTGTTGCGTGCTTTCTGTTTTTACGAATTAGTTTCTTACTTTGGAGATATACCTTTCCCTGTTAAGTCAACTCAGGCAGGTGATAATTTTTATCTTCCAAGAACAGACAGGGATGAAATCATGGAATTCTTGGTGAAAGATTTGAAAGAGGTTGAAGATTATCTGCCATGGATGACTACAACTGCCGAACGTGTTAATAAAGGCTTCTCTAAAGGGCTCAGAGCCAGGATAGCTTTGGCTTATGCCGGATATTCTCTTCGTAATAAGGCTTCAGGCTTTGAAACCCGCCGGGGAAGAAATTGGCAGGAGTATTATAAAATAGCTAATCAGGAATGTCGCGAATTGATGGCATCGGAAAGACATCGACTTAATCCAAGTTTTGAAGGCATTTTTAAAACTTTGCATGCATATAGCCAGGATATAGTCAATAAAGAAGTACTTTGGGAAATTCCTTTCGGGCGTGGTAAAAGTGGACGTGTTGCGCAAATGATTGGCATGAGATTCTCTACAAGTCCGGCAGAACCCAAATATGGAAGAGCGGCTGCGGAGATTGGAGTTCCTATCACTTACTTTTATTCTTTTGATACCAAGGATAAGCGTAGAAATGTTTCTGTAGAATTGTATGACTATGCCAATAATTCTACCCGACTCAGTATGCAGTCTATCGTTGGTGTGAATAACTTTAAACCATGTAAATGGCGTCGTAGCTGGATTTCTCCAAGTATGGGTGGTGATTTGGCAAGTAACCAGACGCCTGGTGTGAATTGGCCGATAATGCGTTATGCAGATGTTGTTCTGATGTTTGCCGAGACAGAAAATGAGATTAATAACGGTCCTACTGCCGAAGCAAAAGAAGCGTTGGTTATGATTCGTAAAAGAGCGTTCCCTGAGTCAGAATGGAATGAACGGGTGACGAGTTATATCAACTCCGTATCGGGTAGTAAAGATGCTTTCTTTCATGCGATTGTTGATGAACGGGCCTGGGAACTTGGGGGTGAGTTAGTACGTAAATTCGATTTGGTTAGATGGAACCTGCTAGGTGAGAAGCTTGAGGAGGTACAAACGAACGTGAAAAAGATAATCAATGATGATCCGGAATTTAATTTTATTCCGAAAGTTCTTTATTGGAAAACCAATGATGATAATGAAACCATACATATCTTAAATCCTGATTATCGGATTGAGGGAAATGTTCCCGAAGGTTATTCGTCTACTCGCTGGTTAACGGATTTGTCGGATAGCAATAAAGAATCCATCAAGAATGCTATGGATCAGGTTTATGCAGGATTTGATAAATCAAAGAATAATCATCTATTCCCATTAAGTACGGCTATTATAACGGCTAGTAATAATGTGTTAGAGAATGATCTTATTCCGTAATGAACCTATTAATTAATCGCTTAAATTACAGAATCATGTTGAAATATTGTTATATACTCCTCTTGTCTGTTGTAATGGTCTCTTTTGCTTCTTGTAGCGATGATGACGATGTGAGAGTTCCCAATCAATTGTTCCGTCCGGCTGTTTTCGAAGCAGATGTACAAATGGACTATGTAGTTTTATCCTGGATTCCAATCAAGGGAGCGACATACTATCTTGAGGTGAGCAAGGACGACTTGCTGTTTCAAACCGATATTCAAAAGTATAATATAAAAGATGCCAGCGAATTTGTTTTAGATAATCTGGAAGCTGGTAAATTATATTCTGCCCGGATAAAATCGGTAAGTATAGATCCTAATATTCAAGACTCGGAATTTGCTGTTCTGACATTTACTCCCCGGTAAAATTCTTTTTTTCTTGAAGTAATTGTGTACGGACATACCATTCTATTCCAAGTGGATAGAAAGGTGTATGTCCGGATACACAAAGGGACTTCTATGTCCTTTGCAGTCTTTTTAATGACTGATTCTTACAGATTTTATCTGTTTATAAGTTTACAGGAGTAGGGAGGTAAAGCCCATAAATAAATAAAAGAAGAAATATGAAAAGAATATTTATGATCCTTATCCTTTTATCCTTCATTTCTGTCTGGATGACTGGTAAAGAATTAGATGTGCTATCATCAAATATGTACCCTGTTCGTGAGTATGGTGCTAAAGGTGATGGACAGACGATTGATACCAAAGCCATACAAGCAACTATTGATAAGGCAAATGCTAATGGTGGTGGAATAGTGCTTTTTCCTGCAGGACAGTATATCTCTGGCACTATTATTTTAAGAGATTATGTAACACTTCGGTTTGATAATGGTTCCATCTTACTGGGCAGTCTTAATCTGGCAGATTATCCGGCAGACCTGGGATTGGTTTATCTGGCCGACCCTTATGTGTGGAGAGGTCCATTAATTTATGCAGAAGGAGCACGTTACATTGGCATTGAAGGAAATGGCATTATTGATGGACGTGGTACTCGTGAAAACTTCCCACCACTTCCACGGGAGTTGCAACGCCCCGGTCTGGTCCGGTTTACTGATTGTCAGTTTGTGAATGTAAAAGATGTTACGATGCGTAACTCTGCCTGTTGGACCTTTCACTTGAGACATTGTGAGGATGTTGCTGTTCGGAATATTATACTGAACAGTAATGTTAACCGAAATAATGACGGTATAGATGTTGATGGTGGTAAGCGGATCAGCATCATTGGCTGCAACATTAATTCGGAAGATGATGCTATTGTATTAAAATCATTTGTACGCGAGAAGATCAGTGATATAGTGATTGCAGATTGTATTCTGACAAGTACTTGTTCGGCTATAAAAATTGGGACAGAAACGGTGGGTGATTTTGAAAATATCAGTATTAGTAATTGTGTAATCTATGGTTCGCGAGGTATCGGTTTGTATTCGGTAGACGGTTCGGATGTAAACAATGTTACCATATCGAATATGTCTTTGCGTAATTGCAAATCGGTTATTCAGTTACGTTTAGGCAATCGGTTACGTCCTTATGCCATGCCCAAAGACCATTATATTACTACTCCCGGTCGTATTCGGAATATTATGGTCAGTCATATTCAGGCTACTGGTGTTTTGGATAGTCAAGACTTTATTTGTGGGATGCCGGGATATCTATTGGAAAATGTCGAATTATCTGATATTCGTATCTCTTATTATGGAAACGGTACAATGGCACAGGCTACACGTGAGATACCTGAAGAAATTCGAACCTATCCTAAGATCGGAATGTTCGGTGACCTGCCGGCTTATGGGTTTTATATTCGCCATGCCAAAGGAGTTCGCTTGAATAATGTTCGGTTTGACTATCTTAATCCTGATATGCGCCCGGCAATTGTGCTGGATGATGTTGCAGGATTAAATATATCCGGTTGTATGCTTCAAGGAGGTGATACTCCTTCGCCCTTGATTCGCTTGCAAAACGTACATGATGCAGTTATCCGTGATTCCCAGCCATTAGACGGATGTAACCTCTTTGTGGCTGTATCGGGTAAGGAAACCAAAGATATTATCCTGCAAAGCAATGTGTTGAAGAAAGTGAGAAAAACGGTGGAACTGGGCAAAGAAATAAAGAGTGATGCCGTGAAAGAAATAGGTACAGTACAATAAAAATATAATAGATAATGAGAATCCATACTACTATTTTTTGCTTATTAATTTCGTTTCTGTTACAGACAACCTCCTGCTCACAACGTTCTAAACTAACAGATTTCCCTGCTGGGTATACGCCTGAAGAAGTAGGTAACCGAATCTGTAATCGTTTTATAGAACTAAATAGGCATGTCATATACAGAGGAAAATATATTAATTATCAAGAAGTATGTGTGTTTCTTGGCGCATTGAAGTATGCCCAACTTACGGAAAATACTCAACTGATGGAACAGTTGGAAAAGCGTTTTGAAACCTTTTTTACAACTGAAAAACAGTTGGTTCCAATACCTTTCCATGTTGATCTTACCGTTTTTGGTTCCGTTCCACTTGAGTTATATAAAATAACAAAAGATCAGCGGTGCTATGATATGGGAATGTATTTTGCCGATGCTCAATGGCAACTTCCTGAGGAAGCTACCGATGAAGAAAAGGCTTGGGATGCAAAGGGTTTTCTTGGCAAACTCGTTTATGGATTGATGATATGTATATGATAACTATGATACAGTCTCAAGCTTATAAAATAACAGGTGAGAGAAAATACATAGATCGGGCTGCCAGAGAAATAGTAGTTTATCTCGATGAGTTACAACGTCCGAATGGACTGTTCTACCATGCACCTGATGTTCCCTTCTTCTGGGGTCGTGGTAACGGTTGGATGGCTGCAGGTATGACCGAATTGCTTAGTATCCTGCCTGCTGATAATCCCGACAGGCCCCGTATTATGGAGGGATATCTTACTATGATGGCAAGCCTGAAAGCTTATCAAATGCCTTCCGGAATGTGGAATCAGTTGATTGATGATCCGGAATGTTGGGCCGAGACATCTTGTTCTGCTATGTTTTCTTATGCCATAATTACTGGAGTCAAATCCGGTTGGCTCAATGTGAAAGATTATGAGGAAGTAGCGCGTAAAGCCTGGATGGCTCTTGTTGATTATCTTAATGAAGACGGTGATATTACAGATGTTTGCGTAGGAACAAATAAAGAAAATAGTCGCCAGTATTATTATGATCGCAAGCGTAGTACAGGTGATTATCACGGACAAGCACCGATGTTGTGGTGTGCATATGCTTTATTGAAATAGCCATAAAAAATGATAAATGTATGTTTAGGAGAAGTTTCACTTGTTTCTTATTTCTTATGTCCATTTTTACTGCTTTTCCGCACTCTGATGGCGTATGGAATGTACGCGAATATGGAGCTAAGGGTGACGGAGAAATATTAGATACGCAGGCTATTCAAACTGCTATTGATAAATGTCATGAGGTAGGAGGAGGTAAAGTTTACTTGTCTGGAGGTACGTTCCTTTCGGGTACCCTTTATCTGAAGAATTATGTAACTCTCCATGTGGAAAATGGCGCAGTACTGCTGGGTAGCCGATATCAAAAAGATTATTCCGTAACCTCATCACGGTATCCATCATATCATGGCGAATATTTATCTAATCGGATGCTTATTTATGCCGAAGGGGCTATCCACATTTCTCTTGAAGGTCTGGGTACAATTGATGGTAATGGGGAGAATTTTGTAGGCATCAATGAACTTGAAGCATTGAAAGAACGTCCCCATATCATTCATTTCCGGGCATGCCGTAATGTAAAGGTTAAGGATATTACTTTACGGAACTCAGCTTCATGGGTGCAAAACTATATGATGTGCGAGAATTTACTCATTGATGGCATTACTGTAGACAGCCGTGAAAATATGGATATAGAGAAACCTCGCTTTGCCGATGCACCGGGAAGAAATACTGATGGACTCGATATTGTAGATTGTCGTAATGTGCGTATAGCCAATTGTTTCATTAATAGTGGCGATGACGGTATTTGCCTGAAAAGTATTTCCCGTAAAGAATACTGTCAGAATATTACGATTACAAATTGTGTGATAACCACAAATGCGTCCGGTATTAAGATTGGTACGGAATCGGTTGGAGGTTTTCAGGATATATTGGTGACCAATTGTTCGATATACGATTGCAGGTTGGGCGGAGTAGATGTAATGTGTGTAGATGGAGCACAAGTGGAACGGGTGACTTTATCTGATATTACTCTTCGCAATATTAAGGGAACAGCAATATTTGTACGTTTGGGTAACCGTGGCCGGATGCACCGTAAGGATGAAATTCCCGGTCAGAGCAGCGTGAAGAATATCCTGTTTCAAAATATATATGGTACTGGTATAAGCTGTTATGGATGTTCCATTACTGGAATACCCGGCATGTGTGTGGAGAATGTAGTACTCGATAATATCAATTTGGCTTTTGAAGGAGGTAGTCATCCGTTATTGTATCAGGGTGAAGTCAATAATCCAGTTAAAGAACTCACGAAAGATGATGTACTTGAGGTAACCAATAAACACCCGCGGGGAGATATGTTCGGCAAGCTCCCGGCTTATGCGTTTTATGTTCGCCATGTCGATAATATAGAGTTTCGAAATGTAAAAGTTGCTACAGAAAAAGAAGAAAATCGCCCTGCACTTATTACAGATGATGTACGCGGGCTTGTACTAATCAATTCCTTTACTAACTAACAAATTATATGATAATATGAACCAGATGAACTTATGTAAATTCTTCATGTTTGCCCTATTTTGTTGTTTTACAAATAATGCAAATAGCTATAACTATGAGTCTATAGCTGGCGGTAAGTCGGGCATACAAATCTTTAATGTGCATGATCGTGCCAAGACTTCTCTTGATGGGCGATGGAATATCATCATGGACCCTATGGAAAATGGATACTACAATCACCGGTACGAAGTGAAACCTGATGGTTACTTTATGAATCAAAAGGTGAAAGACAAAAGTGATTTGGTGGAGTATGACTTCGATGTGGCGAAGCACCTTCTTGTACCTAGCGATTGGAATAGTCAAAAGCAGGAGTTGCTATGGTACGAGGGAATGATTTGGTATAAAAAAAGTTTTGTCTATCAGAAAAAGCTGGATAAACGTGTATTCTTGCATTTTGGTGCAGTCAATTATGATGCAAAGATTTATCTCAATGGACGAAAGCTGGGAGAGCATGTGAGGGGGGGCTTTACACCTTTTAGTTTTGAGATTACCGATGTAGTGAACGAAGGCGATAATTTCGTTATCGTTAAGGTGGATAATATCCGTCAGCGGGATGCCATTCCTACTGTGAATATTGATTGGTGGAATTACGGGGGAATTACCCGTTCTGTAAACTTGGTTGAAGTTCCACAAACTTTTATTCATGATTATTTTATCCAACTTGGTAAAGGACAGCTGCAAAAAGTGGAAGGATATATAAAACTGGCAGGTGCCAACGGTTCGCAACAAGTAGTAATCTCCATCCCTGAACTCAAATTCAACCAAACGCTGAAAACTGATGAGTCAGGTTATGTAAAAGTTGCTTTTCCGCTAAAACCTGTTTTATGGGCCCCGAGAATCCTAAACTCTATGATGTGAATATCGCTTCTGGTGATGATAGTATTACAGATAAAATCGGTTTCAGAACCATCGAAACCAAAGGGCAGGATATATTGCTTAATGGTAAATCCATCTTCCTGCGTGGAGTTTGTATTCATGAGGAAGCTGCATATCGCGGAGGTCGTGCGCATAGTTTGGAGGATGCTCGTCAGTTATTGGGATGGGCTAAAGAGATGGGCTGCAATTTTGTTCGTTTGTCTCATTATACACATAATGAATATATGATTCGGGAAGCTGAACGGATGGGCATATTGCTCTGGGCCGAAATACCTCTTTACTGGACTATTCAGTTTGAAAATCCGGCTGTGTTAACCAATGCTAAGAACCAGTTTACCGAAATGTTCAATAAGGATAAAAACCGGGCGGCAGTAATCATTTGGGCATTAGCAAATGAAACGCCAGTGGGCGATGCACGGCTAAGTTTTTTGAGAAATTATGGAGAATATATCCGAGGGCTTGATCAGGCCCGTTTAATCTCTGCAGCAATGGATACACACGGTGGAGGCGATGAACCTAATACAATTGTGATGAATGATCCATTGGGAGAGATTCTGGATGTATTGGGTTGCAATGAATATTATGGTTGGTACAGTGGTTTACCCGATAAATCAACTCTACTTACATGGAAGACAATATATGATAAACCACTTATTGTAAGTGAATTCGGCGGCGGTGCTGTATATGGAAAACACGGTGATAAGTTGGAACGCTGGACAGAAGAATATCAAGAATACTTTTTCGAAGAAAACCTAAAAATGCTGGAAAAGATACCTTTCCTGCGTGGAACGACTCCGTGGATACTAATGGATTTCCGTTCAGCCCGGCGTCCGTTAACCGGGATACAGGATTATTATAACCGAAAAGGCGTAATCTCCGATCAGGGACAAAAAAAGAAAGCATTCTATACCATACAGAACTATTACCGGCATAAATAAACTACAATTATGATTGTAAAGAAGTATTTTATTAGTGTATCTTTTTTGCCGCTTATTTTATCTGCATGTTCATCTGTTCCCCAGAATATTTTTGAACATCCTGATAATGAAGTGATAGCTAAAATTAATTCACATACTAAATTGTATGCTCCTACCGGAAGGCGAGCCTTCTTGGCAGACTTCTATTCTCCACCTGAATATCAAGGTGAATGGAGATGTGATACACACCCGCGTAGCACCCTGGATGGAAATTACGTAATTTGGGATTCTCCGAACTGGCCCTGCAGACAAATGTATATGCTTGATATCCGTGATATTATTAAACTTGAACAGATTGAAAATTAAATATAAGATTATGAAAATGAATGTATTAAATAGAGTAGCCCTTTTATTCCTGTGTGTCATTCTGATTTCTTGGGCGTTTCCCGATAAAACTAAAATATTCCTGATTGGAGATAGCATCTCTGTACAATATTGGCCTTATTTGAGAGAGTATATGGCAAGTTGGGCTGATATGGAAAGGAAAAAAGATGACGGTCAGGCAGAACAGAATCTTGATGTGCCTACCGGTGCCAATGGTGGCGACTCGAGAATGGTATTAGCATATCTTCGGGCACGATTCAAAGATGCTTCTTTTCAACCAGATTATCTACTACTGAATTGTGGATTGCATGATATTAAGCATGATCCCATAACAGATATTATACAGGTAGAAGCAGATGACTATCGTAAAAACCTGAATGCTATATTTACCCTGTTACGCGAAAAAAAAGTAAAACCAATCTGGATCCGTACTACATGGGTGGTAGATAGTATACATAATTCCAAATCATCATCCATCAAGCGATATGCAGTAGATGTAGATGAATATAACGGCATTGCCGATGAAGTTTGCAAGGAGTATGATATTCCATCTATCGATCTGTATGAGTTTAGCAAGAAATTGGGTATTGAACATGTAATTGATCATGTACATTATGACCAATCCACCCGCACATTACAAGCGGCCTATATTACTGGATTTGTTCAGCATATACTTACAGGAAAAAGTGCTTCCGGCTTATGAAAATCTGTTATTACAACCTGTTATTTATCTTCTTGCTTGTGGTGTGTCCAGTTATGCATGCGTCAAATGGAATCTTTGATACTTATTTATTTGGAGCGAAGGGGGACGGAAAGACATTGGATACAGAGGCACTGCAGAAAACAATTGACGCCTGCCATGAGGCTGGTGGTGGAAGAGTGTATCTACATAACGGGCAATTCTTATCGGGTACAATCCATTTGAAAAGTAATGTAACTCTTTATATCGAGTCTGGTGCGGCACTCCTTGGAAGCAATTCGCCTGCTGATTATCCGGTTGTACCTACTCGCTGTCCTTCCGTTTCGGGAGAATATTTTATCGATCGTACATTGATTTATGCTGAAGAGGCTGAATGTATTGCGATAATAGGTAATGGTACTATTGATGGGAGAGGTGATGATTTGGAATCTATGAAACGCCCACGTCCACACATCATTCACTTCAGAGGATGTAAACGGGTAAAAATACGTGATGTTCATCTGTATAATGCAGCATTTTGGGTACAGAAGTATCAATCGTGCGATGATTTATTGATTGATGGCATTACGGTGGAAACTCGTGAGAATAAAGATATTGAGAAACCTCGTTTTGCAGATGTTCCTGGAGGACGTAATACGGATGGTTGCAATATTGTTGACTGTCGTAATGTACGTATATCCAATTGTAATATAGATAGCGGTGATAACGGAATTGTATTTAAGAGTTTCTCACAACAACAAGGATGCTATAATATTACTGTGACAAATTGTGTAATAACTACGAATGCATCCGGCATTAAAATTGGTACGGAATCTTCGGGTGAGTTCAAGGATATCACTGTGAGCAATTGTGTGATATACAATACACGTGGAGCAGCAATCGGACTAATGACTGTGGATGGTGCTATCATGGAACGGATACTTGTTTCCGGAATAACTCTTCGAAATATCAAAGGAACAGCCATATTTCTGCGTATCGGAAATCGAGCCAAAGTCTATTGTGAAGGTGATAAGACTCCGGGTGTAGGTCGAATGAAAGATATATTGATCCGGGATATATATGGCACAGATATCGAACGTTACGGTTGTTCCATTACCGGAATTCCTGGAGTATGGCCGGAAAATATTGTATTGGATAATATTAATTTAGCTTTTACCGAATGGGAAACACCGCTCTTATTTGAAGGTTATGAAGACCGTATCGTAAAGCAGCTCGATAAGGATAATGTACCTGAACTGGAAGATGTTTATCCTCGTGGAGAAATGTTCGGTAAATTACCTGCTTATGGATTTTATATTCGCCACGTTCGAGGAATAGAATTTAATAATATTCGTATCAGGGCAGGCAAAGAGGAACGACGTCCACCATTAGAGACGGATGATGTGGAAGGACTTACTCTGCATAACTTCTGGTCGAATGGGAGCCAGCTTGAACTTGAGAATATATAGCAATGAGGAAGAATATTAACGTAATAAAAAGATAATATGAAAAAACATCTTTTCAAAACATTAAAACCTGTTCTGGAGCTTATAAGCACAGTTCTTTTAACCGCATGTACAGTAGGCACTGATAAGGTAGAAAAACTGATACCGGAAGGGTTCGTAAAAATAGACGAATGTTGTTATGAATCGAAAGGAGCCTCTATTCATATGGATGCTTTTGAAATACTGGATCATCCGGTTACCAACCGTGAGTATAAGGCTTTTACTGATGCAACTGCATATCCGGCACCTCCACATTGGAAAAACGGATGTATTCCTGAAGGAAAAGAAGAATATCCCGTAGTCTTTGTTAATCGTGACGATGTGACTGCGTATACAGAATGGTTGACTGAATTGGAAGAACGAGTTTATCGCATACCGACTCCTCCTGAATTTGAAATAGCGGCCCGTGGAGGGAAAAAAACGATAGCCGCTATTTTTGGGGAGATGATGAAAGTGTATTGGATAATACCGAACAAATAAACTTTAATATCACAGGCAATCGTCGTTTTGATGAAATGGAGAGCTATCTGAAACCTGCCCGGTGGGGATTGCAGAATAGTCTTGGATTGTACCAAATGTGTGGCAACGTGTGGCAACTCGTGAGTGTATTTGAAGATCCTGCTTCTTCAGGTTATAAATATCGCCTTGAAAAACCACAAGACATAGAGCGTCGTATTATGGGAGGTAGCTGGGCAGCAACTAAAGAATTCTTACGAGTAGGTGATGGGGTAGGACAGTCGCCTGGCATTCGCTATCCTGATCTTGGTATTCGTCTGGTCCGTGCTCCTGAAGGAGTGGATTGGCGGGAAGAGAATCGAAATGTAGTTGCTATACCTAATGGTAAAGGGGAAGTGACAATAAGTTGGGCTTTGCTGCCTACCGATACGAAAGAAACCCGATTTAATATTTATTGCGTTACCGGAAGAGAACGAAGCCATAAAGGAACGAAACTAAATGACGAACCAATCTATCGCACTTCTTTTGCTTATAAGGATCTAATAGATAAGACCCAATATCAGTTTTCAGTTATTTCGGTAGATGCAGAGGGAAAGGAACTACGGCATTCGGACTGGGCGAGTTTTATTGCCGGACAAGAAGAGTACCCGGTCGTTGCTAAATTTAAACCTGTGATGAGTTTGGGGAGTGCAATGATACCTATTTTTGGTAATTTAGAAGGTTTTGGAAAACTGAATTGTGTGATTCGTTTGGATAATAACAACAAAGAGGCCTCTCAGGACCCTGGAGTACCTGTTCAGTTAGAAGCATTTTCTTATACGGGAAAATCGCTTTGGCGAAAAGATATAGCTTCGCATGATGCTGTATTCGGAAGCGCCAGTAACGCTCCGTTTAATGTGTGGGATATGGATGGAGATGGTAAAGATGAGGTGATTACCTTGCTGGAAGTAAACGGTGAGAATTATGTTGCTATTCTGGATGGTATGTCGGGAGCTGTAAAATATAAAACATTGTGGGATAAAATGGCTACTGATATTTCCCGGTCATCTACTCGTATACAAATGAGCGTTGGCTATCTGGATGGTGAAAATCCTGCAATTATTACTCAAACGGGAATATATGAAAATGAGATAATATCAGCGTACGATTATAAACTCAATAAACTCTGGACATATAAAGGTTTTATGGAAACCAGTGGCTCGGGTGGGCATAAAGTTGAAATGGCCGATGTGGATGGCGATGGAAAGCAAGAGATATTCTATGGAACTACTGTATTGAACCATGATGGAACGGTGCGTTGGTCTATCTACAAGCAACATCCGGATATTATTTCAATACATGATTATATACCTGATCGTCCGGGATTAGAAGTCTGTTATATTGTGGAAACAGCTCAACATGCAGGGATCTATATGGTTGATGCCAATACCGGAGAAATAATCTGGTGTAGTAATCGGAATGATGACCCATATTGGAGTCATGGTCATGTTGGTTGGACAGCCGATATCTGGGATGGATCACCTGGCATGGAATGTATGACTAACCGTGCAGGACATCAGGATCAGGCGTATATCCTTTTCTCTTCTAATGGAGAGCGAATTACAGAAGAGTTCCCTATCGGTTTCTTACCGATGGAATGGGATGGAGATCATACTCGTGAATTGGTTGGCGAAAACGGTCGGGTAGTTGGGAAGTTTGATGGAAAAAAGATTGTATTACTTCCGGATGAAACTCCTAATCCGATACTGAATAGTAAATTACTTTTTACGGCTGACTTAGTTGGTGATTTCCGCAGTGAGCTTGTCATTTTAGCAATAGATACTGATGGTCGTCCAGCAATCATGGTACTTGCTGCTTCTAAACCGATAGAGAAACGTTATGTGACTCCAACGCAGGAATTTGAATATAAACTTTGGCTGGCTCGTAATATGGGTGGAGGCTATGGCTCTGTTTATGAATATGTGTTACATGATACTTTAAAACAAGACTGAATGGTAAAAATATATTATACTATTATTGCCCTTTTTCTTTTCACATTAAATATGAAAGGACAAGAGCACGTTGTAAAAGATCAACCTCCGCGACTAGAAGACACGTTCGCTTCATGTAGTGTGTATCAGCCGGCAGAAGATGGTATGACATGTGAATTCCACTTTCGAAAAAAGGGGGTTGCTGAATGGAGACAGACTTTTCCACCGATATATGACAGTAATTTGAAAGAATTTCGGGGAAGCATTGTTTTGTTGGAAGAAGATACGGAATATGAAGTGCGTACGCTACTCTCAAAGTTTGATCAACCTGTATCAGAGTATGTAACCAGTTTCAAAACCTGGACCTCAAACCCACCTATCGGACAGGAGATACTGCTTAGTAAGTTATTCAAAGGTAAAAATAAGGCTTTGGATTTAAAAAAAATGAAAGGAACATCTGATGCCTGGATTCGAATAGTACCTGACTGTGAAATTGATGCGGGAGATGAAGAAAACTTTGCTTTGCGTTTTACGGATTGTGAGTATATTATTTTGGAAGGAGCTACCATCCGGGGTGGTTATCGCCATAGTATAGAATTAAATGAAAAGGTTTCCCATGTTCGTCTCATTAATTGTGATATATCAAAATGGGGACGGATTGGAGTGACGCAAAACGCTTCGGGACAATATTTAGATAAGGATGGTCTTGCTATCAATAATGATGCCGGTATCCGTCTTGACCGGGCAAAGAATGTGGTCGTGGAACGTTGCTATATTCATGATCCAAATGGGCGGACTAATCCTTGGAGTGGGGTAGTACACATGGGTGAGTATGCTGGAAAAAGATTTTCCCAACAGCATCCCAAAGGGCCTAATGGAATAATGGTGGCAGAGAATGGAGGAAATTTGGTAATGCGTTATAATGACATTGCCGGTAGCCAAAAGCATCGCTATAATGATCCGGTGGAAGGTTGGCGAAATGGATTTGTACATGGGGCTTATCATAATGATGCTGATATTTATGGTAATATCATGGCTTTTGGTCAGGATGACGGTATTGAGTTAGATGGAGGCCAGTGCAATGTCCGGCTATATGGTAATCGCTTTGAGCAATTATTTTGTGGCATGAGTCTCGCTCCCAATATGAAAGGACCATCATATGTGTTCCGGAATGTAGTAACAAACCTGGGATGTTCTGATGGCTCAAGTAGTGCTGCTGTGAAAAACGGAGGGGGATTGTCACATACTGTTGGTCGTCAGCTTATGTTCAACAATACTATGATTTTCTCTGGTAATGGAATGCGGGGAGTAGGCTATGGTTCACATACACCTGAAAATAAACGTGAACTATTCCGGGCATATACCCGAAATAATATTTTTCTGGCTACACAAGCTCCCAAAGGAGAAGGAAAATCTGGTAAGGGTCACTCTATTTCGGATATACATCGTTTGGAAGAGAATGATTTTGATTATGATATGCTGGGTAATCTGGAAACACCTGGTGGAAGAGGATATATACTTGCTCGGGAAGATTCCGAAAAGCATGGAGTGTTTGCAACGCCACATTTTACAGATGCTTTCAGAGGTGTTTATACACTGCGTATAACAGATCCGGGAATAGACCGCGGGGAGACTTTGCCTAATTTCATGGAAGATTATATGGGTGAAGGACCCAGTATGGGAGCTTTTCAACAAAATGTATCCAGCCTTTATCCGATTCGTCCTATTGATATTGAATCTGATGCTTATTATGTACGGATGAAAGCTGGAGGGATAACTAAAGTAACTCTGAAAATCGGTAAGCTGGATGAACCCCATTATAGCATTCGTAAAGCAGAAGATATGGACTGGTTAAAGGTTGAAGTTTCTACAGAGGTATTGCGTCCTAACTCAACTTTAACGCTGACTTTGAAGTCAGAACGAGCAGATGATCTACAGGTCGGTGTCTTGTTTGTACGTTTGGCAAATGGTTTTTCCGTACCAATTACTATTTATGCAGAGAAGGAATAAGATTAAGTATATAGACTAATAACCCAATTTTATATATTGATTATGAAAAAGAATATTCAAAAAATCAGTTGTGTAATTTTCCTGTTAGTTCTGTTAGGAGGTATAAAATCTTACGGACAAGGTTGGTATACACAAGGTAGTTTTACACCGGTTTTGAGACTGGAATATGTAGTTGAGAATTCATTAAATTTTGATCGGGAAAATTGTCCTGTAATTATTCGCAGAGAAGAATTTCCTATGCCGGATTTACATGAAATGTGGGTAACTGTCGTTGATCCGGCTTTAGCATCAGCACCAGAACCCAGTCGAGATTTATTAGATAGGCAGGGAGGGCACGAACTGCGTAAAGAAACTAATGGACATGCTGTATTTCATCAACTGGATGATATTGATAAAAATGGTATCTGGGATGAACTCTTTTTCCAAACTAACCTGAAAGCAGGAGAGAAGCGTACTTTCTATATCTATATGGGCGAAAATTCACGTGGGTGGAACAAACATCGGACTCATGCCAATATTGGAAGCTATTGTCGACATTTGATGCCTTTCTGGGAGAATGAGTATGTGGGTTGGAAGATTTGGTTTGCTAATAGTTGTGATGTATTTGCCAAACGAAAACCATTGCTTATGTCATACCGGCTGTATATGGATAATCTGGATGGTTATGGTGTAATGTACGAAAATGAAGATTACGGATCTGATATCCAACGTGTGGCTGAAAGTTTTGGAGGCGGATCGCTTTGTATATTTGAAGATCCATCACGTCCGGATATTCCGTCACGTCCAAGATATACACCTGTTCATGATCGGTTGGTACCAAAATCCAAATGGAATGCCGGACAACTTTCTGATACCCGGTATGCGTATGAAGTAATATGCAATGGTCCTATTCGTTCCATGGTTCGGATTAAAGGTTTAAATTGGGATTCTGGGTCAGGTTACTACGAATATGAACAGTGCTATTCCATTTATGCCGGAACTCACTATACTGTGTCAAAGGTCAACTTTACGACCTTCTTACCTCGTGTGCCGGATGTGGAAATGGGGTGTGGTGTACGTAAGAAACCCGAACAGGATAATTTTATTCAGCAGGGTGGCTTGTTGATTACTTCCGGACCGGAATTTATCAGAGACCCTGAAGAAATTGATAGTCGTGGACCATGGAAAGTTCCTTTCATAGGAATGGCTTTAGCCGTACGCGATGAGTATAATCCACGCTATACGTATGTACCCACTGATGTAGGTAATCATGCCTTCAAGGTAACGCCGGATACACATAACAGTTATGAATATATGATTATGGCCAGTTGGTCTGAAGGGCCTCTTTATAATAATAAGGAGTCATTCAATGCATATGCTGAAAAGATGCATATGGAATATAATAATCCTCCGATAGCACGCTATGTTCGTACGGAGGAAAAATAGTAAATAAATTAAAAGTGACATTTGTATTATTTAGAGAAAGTGCCAGATAATGGTACTTTCTTTAATCTATTCAAAAAGCAGTTCTCATATCAGTCTTGCACTGCTTTTATTACTATACTATACCTTTTTTGTACGATTTATGTGTCATTTTCTCTAAAAAGTATCGTTTCTTTGCAATGTGGAAATATTGTAAACGAAACTAATACCGGAAATGACACATTCAACTTTCATACATATTCTGTGGAAATGTATTTTCCTTTTTCTCCCTTGTACTTTATTGGCGCAAGAGCGCGCTTCTTTGGGCCATTGGATTGCCGAAGACCAGTCGGGGATGATGGACTTCACCATCCGTGAAGATACGCTTGAACTTATCGTGCCCGAAGGGCTTACTTTATGGTATAAAGACCGCCTGACCGGTGATTATGAAATCAGTTATCATATCTGCATGGTGATGAATGGCGGAGAACATGATCGCCTGAGCGACATGAACTGTTTCTGGGCTGCAAATGATCCGAAACACCCCGACAAATTATTAGCCCGCTCCACTTGGCGAAATGGTATCTTCCGTAACTATAATACATTGAATCTGTTCTATGTAGGCTATGGTGGTAATGAAAATACCACTACCCGTTTCCGTCGTTACTACGGTCAGTTTTACGATGTAGATGAGGCTCGCATCAAACCTTTGATTAAAGAGTATACCGATCCCGTTCATCTATTGAAGCCTAACCGATGGTATCATATCCGGATTCGTGTTCAGAATAATAGCACAACTTTCTTAGTAGATGGTGAGGAACTTTTCCGTCTGCCTCTCGAAACCGGTGCAGGCGATGGTCACTTTGGCCTGCGCCTTCTGCAAAATCATGTTCGTTTCACGAACTTCCATATCGAACGCTTGAATTAATCCCATTAATATTCTCATACCATGATGGCGAAACTTAATCTGATGAAATCTACCCTTGTTGTTGCATGTGCTGCACTGTTTTCCTTTAGCCTGTCGGCACAAGTTGTGAAGAATGACCGGTTACTCTCTTTTGAACAACCAGAGCTTCCTGCCGGGCTGAGCGCAACGAAAGCCACGCTCGGCATCAGCGACCAACATTATAAAGACGGTACGCACAGTTTACGTTGGACCTTCGAACCCGGCTCTGTGTTGACTCTTCAGCGTGATCTGAAGTTCGAGAAGAAAGACCCTACCGGAAAAGATACTTACCTTTCCGCTTTCATTGTCTGGGTGTACAACGCAAAAGCCCAAGATACTACTATTGAGTTTGAATTCCTGAAAGACGGAAAGAAGTGCACTTCTTTTCCTTTCGGTATTAGCTTCACCGGCTGGCGTGCTGCATGGGTCTGCTACGAGCGTGATATGCAAGGCACTCCTGAACTCGGGATGAATGAACTGCATATCGTTGCACCTGATGTGAAAGGAGAGTTGTTCATCGACCATCTGATAACTGCCAGTAAAGTGGATGCCCGTCAGCAAACAGCTGATGTGCAGGTACCCTTCGTTAATAAAGGAACCACCAACCATTGGCTGGTGATTTATGAACACTCCCTGTGGAAACCGGAAATAGCCCTTACTCCGGTTAGTGAGAAGGATAGACAAGATATGCAGTTGATGGAGAAACGTTTCCGCGATATGCTTTATACTCCTTCTAAACTGACAGAAAAAGAGATGGAAGGCATCCGTAAGAAATATGATTTCTATGGGATTACTTATAAGAACGGCGTTGTAAGCGGACTACCCATCTTCATGGTACGCCAGGCAGAAGCTTACGAACGTATGTATCCCAACTGGGATAAAGGTATGTTTACCAAGTTAGGGATGGAGATGAGTGAGTATTTCAATTTGATGCGTCGGATAGCCTATGCCTATAACAATGCTTCGGATGCTGTGACAAAGGATGAGCTGAAACAGAAGTTCTTGGCCATGTACGACCACATCACCGATCAGGGAGTGGCTTATGGCAGTTGCTGGGGAAACATCCATCATTACGGATACAGTATGCGCGGTTTGTATGTGGCCTATTTCTTGATGAAAGATGTATTGAGGGAAACCGGAAAACTGAATGAAGCGGAACGCACCTTGCGTTGGTATGCCATCACCAATGAAGTATATCCTAAACCCACGGTCAATGGCATTGATATAGATACTTTCAATACACAGACGCAGGGTCGCATGGCAAGTATCCTGATTATGGAAGATACTCCTGAGAAACTTCAATATCTCCGCTCTTTC
>Ga0192239_1033_pt1 | contig 51835 bp, 39 predicted proteins | sample Koala_Koa27_G3_FD_131231 | JGI IMG/M metagenome (GOLD analysis project Ga0192239, IMG submission 131231) | Enriched cells from koala feces incubated with labeled cellulose particles, San Francisco Zoo, California, United States - Koala_Koa2-7_G3 ... | reverse complement strand
TTCTCTACACTCTTCTTACCCATTTCCAATTTAAGAGCCAACTTATTAGGAGTAAGTAGTATCTTGTTGTTCTCTGCTATTAATAGGAGCTTGATATAATATCCTTTCACTTTAATATCCAAATCAACTTTCATAAAGAGGTGGGACAGTGTTATAAAGTTGGGATATTCAAAGGGTGGAATGCAGTAAAGACTTCTCATTGTAAAATCATATATAGGATGATTGATTGGTGCAGGGTATCTCTTTCTAACCAACACAGCTTCTATATCCTTATCGAAATTCTTTAGTGCGTCCTCATTTTCCTTTGTTTGTTTGGCTAAGTCCTTTATTCTCCATCTGACTTTATAATAGTCATTTCTATATAAGGATAGACAGAAGAACCTGTATAAATTGGGTGGATTGAGTTTATCCACTATGGATTTATTAATAGTAGCATAATCCTGCCTAATGTTACTTATCCTGTTTTGTAGGTATTTTAATTGTATCTTCATATTCATTAGTAGCTGATTGAACATTATTGGTAAACTCTAAATCTTTCTTCTCTCGTTCCATCTTATAATAGTAAGCTGTACCAAAGTATATCTTGGCTTCCTTTCTGTTATGGAACTTCTTCCCTGTTGGTAAATGAATTATCATGTCAGCTTAAATATTAGTAAGTTAATAAGATAGTTTCTGCAATGAGATATAATAGGTAGTAACTTTTCCATTCTTCTTTCTCCTTGTCTTTAGATAGTTATTAAGATTAGCCCACAATCCAATGTGAACCCTGTTGTCTTTTACTCCCTGTTTAAGAGCCTTAGCCCTTACTTGTTCATAGGTAAATTCTTCCATTTTAGATATTCTGAATAGTTTGTAAGTCCGTCAATCTGTGTGGTGAGATTATCTGCTTGTGGTACTATAAAGATAGTAATTCCATGAGTGGGGAACTAATGATAAGACCACAATTCAGAAGTATTAAGTAGGCAGGGAAACCTCTCACATTTCCCTGCTTCTTGTCAATCCTCCTTGTCATGTTCAAAACATAGGACTAAGTGTATAATTCCATTCTCATTCTTGAAAGCTATTCTTGGATTATTAACTTCCTTATATGTAATGGAAGTTATAATAATGGGGAACAGTTCATTCTCATTATAAAGTTTGAGGCTATTTGCAATATATTCATTAGAACTATATTCTGGAAGAATGAAACTGAACAGATAGAGCTTGACATCATTGTATTGCTGCATTTTAGCTCTTAGTATTTCTTGCTTAGCAATTATTGCTTCGTAGATAGTGCTTAGATATAAGCTGGATTGTATGATATATGGATTCATTGTTTTATTATTTAATTGGTTAAGAATTAAGCCCACCTGTCACATGGGCTTTCTCTGGGGTATGGATTATGCGCAAAACTCTGCATAGAGTGCCTTAAATGCTTCTGCATATGATTTGATTTCCATAGATTGCCCTTTTTGAGCGGTAAAGTGTATATCCCATGTGTGTTTATCAATTAGTGTTATCGTATCAAGGACTTTCTGTATATCCTTACCGTTCTCTTCATAAAATGCTTTTAGCCCTCCTGCGAACCGTCCTGTAAAACGGTCTTGGGTGAGGAAGCTATGCGTTGTTAAAGCATTTAGAAGTTTATCTCCCAGTTCGTGGGTAGAGTTATCTAACTGTAGATTTTTAAAGTCTGATGCTTTCTTATATCCCAGTTGGATGGCTTTTATCTGCTTAGGTTGTAAATTGGCAGTACCAAGTGTATATAAAGGAAAGATAAAAGCTGCTTTGTAGTCCTTACACTGTTTAAGCATATGGTCAACTTCTTTCTCATTGGTTGTAATTCCTGAATTATAAAAGTCATCATTGTTCCAATTCTTGCCATTGTTTCGTATGGCAATATAAGATAAGGTATCCATATTCTCTGGTATTTCTATTTCTGCGTATGTAGGTTCTACATCCTTTAACCCAGGGAATTTTAGAGCTAAGTCACGATGTTGTCCATCTTCACAGACACCATCATATTTACAATAATCCTCTGGTTTTACTACCTCGATGATGATTTTGAAGTTACTGATAGTGGGTTCACCCTCTCCTGTGTTACGCACAACAGTAGCTTTAAATAGCTTCCTGCCTCCTATCTTATCAATAGCTTTATCCATAGGAAGATATTCTATGGGCATAGACTGGATATAGCCTAAGCTCATTATCTTGTGATAAGACTGTTTTACGTTCTCTTTGTCAATGTTCTGGCGGTTGCCCTCAATAAATAATAAGTTTTTCATCTTTCTTGAGTTTTAATAGGTTTATAAATTGTTTACAGCATCTATCAGTGACGCTGATGCCTATAAAAGTGCAGAAAGTGTGCCAGTGAGGAACAAAGAATTTAGGATATTAACGCGTCATATCCTTTGAACTAATAATGAGTAAGTTAGGTTTGCTTTGTGAAGATAAAACGTTACAACAAAGGAAGTGACGAATTGCTGTGTCATTTCCTTTGTGTCAGTTTTTAAGTAGGTGATTAATAGGGCTTGTAGTCTTTATTGTAAGGAGAAGCCTTGTATTGTTTGCTTAGCTTATATCTACTTAATGGATTTATGCTACTGCTTATCAGACTTTTAATTGTTGATTGTAGGTTATTCAAGTTATTATTCTTATCTTCTGGTTTTATGAGGTTGAGACTTACAAAGTAGCTATGTAGGAATTTACATTGTTCTATGGTGACTTTGTTAGGTTCTGAATGAATTATATTCTCCTGTACGAATAAGTAGATGCTGGTAAATATATAATTGAGATAGATGTTATCTGTCTTTCTACCTTGCTTATCAGAATATAAAGTATCTAATTCAGCTTGGGCTTCTTCCTTATTATCAACTCCTAAATATTGGTTCAAGTAGCTCTTCAACATTTCTTCAAACCAACATTCGTAGTTCTCTAATTCTGTTGGAGAGTTGCCTTGTATGCTTATCTTTAGCTTATCATTGATTTGCCGTTTCTTCTGGCATAAGCCAATGTAAAGCTTTAGCATGTCTGGTCGTACCTTATAGGTATATTTGTTGAAATCATCTTGTACGCTGGCATATTCTGTGCCATCTAACAAGTTGTTGAGGTCACGGTTGAAGATTGCTGCCATAAAGAGTAAGATAAAGCTAACTATCTCTCCATTCTCTAATTCGCCCATGTTGTAATTATTGCACAATTCTTCAATAGAGTTTAGGTAATTGGGGAAGCCATCAGTTACTTTGATGTAAATGTTATCTTGTGTTAGTAGTGCAAACTTTATATCATCTATTCCCCAGCCATCTTCTGACCTGCATTGCTTGGCAAGTTCTTTCTCTTCTGCTGTTAATTGTGAGCGTTTTCTTGGATAAACTTGTCCAAGTCCATAGAATATGTCCTCATAGGTAAAGCCAAAGCATCTATTTAATTCTGAATATAGTTGTTTAATGGTTGGGATATCAAAGGTAATTTCAAGCATAGTTTTAATTTATAGTGAATGTGCAAAGTTAAAAAATAAACCCCACCTGCATTGCTACAAGTGGGGAATTATTAGCTTACCTACCAAACACGTACTTCACAACCTTAGTATTAGCCTTGTTCTCATTAACGAAGTCACGTTCAATATAAATATCTGTCACCTTCATAGAATCGTCTATGTGGTTAAGGGCAGCATGGACTATATATTTGTCTATGCCTACTTTGTTCAGTGCAATGGTAGCCCATGAATGCCTTGCTGCATAGTATTCTAAATCCTCCACTTCTAATATCGCACCAATTTCTTTTAATCCAGAGTTGATAGCCTTGTTAAAAGTCTTTTCATCCCCATAGTATTGATAGAAGTTAAACAGACGTTTGCCTGTACTGTCCTTGTACTTATCAATGAGAGGTTGCGCTATCTTAGGAATATCTACCATCATTTTTGCACCATCCAATCTACGAGCCTTGGTCTTGGTTCTGTTATAGATAATAGTGCTCCCTTTCATTTCAGTAGCATTGTAAAGGTCTGCTGAATTGATTCCCATAAGGCAGAATGATAGAATGAAACAGTCCTTAGCCAAATTATAACGGCAGGTGGACTTATATCCTTTCTTCATGTCTTTATAAGGCAGCTTCCACACCTTTTTAATGATGTCTGCTGATATGGCTCTCTTACGGGTTGCTTCCTGTTTAGGTATCTTGAAGTCCTCAAAGGGTGAGTTAGGAATAAGAATAAGGTTCTTGTCCTTCTTATTGAACTTGCGTTTAGCTTCATTGAACAGCTTCTTAATGCTTACCAAGTAGAGGGAAAGGGTACGGTTAGAGGTAACACGTTTACCCTGCTGCATTAGTCTCTTGGTACGTGCATCACGTTCTCCAATTAAGAATGCTTTGAATTGTTCCAAGAAGTCTAAGGTGATAAGATTTACATCCAATTCCTCCTTACCAACAAACCGTACCAAGGCATTGATGGCAGTTGTATAATTGGGCGCACCTTTAATAGTAGTAGAAGCTACCCACTCACGACTGAACTTTATAAAGTCAATGGTCTGTTGCTTCTCTTGCTCTCCGTTCAAGAACTCAACAATCTCATCCAATGAATAATGATTTTGGTCTAATTGCAATTTTAGACACTGTTCCCTGTAATAGAGAACAAGCCTATCTACCTCTCTTTTAATGGAAGTGTCTTCTTTAAATTTGAGGGATTTGGTTAGGTCTTGTTGAATTACAAACAAGTTGGTGGATAGTCGTTTTACCTTGCGGTCTAATGTGAACCTAATCTTGACGTTATATGTTCCGTCAACCTTCAATTCACTTCTTTTAATTTCAGCTTTAATAGTCAGCATATTAGCTCTATTTTAATTAGTCAACAATTAGTCAACATTTGCTTAAAATAGGGTAAAATGACCAAGAGCGGCAGACGCTTAATCGGAGGTCTTCATAAACTAAAAAGGCTCTATCTCGTTAGAGATGAGCCTTTTAGTTTGTGGACCAGCCTGGGCTTGAACCAGGGACCTCCAGATTATGAGTCTGTTGCTCTAACCAACTGAGCTACAAGTCCGGTGTTATCCTATCGGATAGCGGGCACAAAAATAGTATATTCAGTTGAAATATGCAAACCTTTCGGGTAAAATATACTGTTTGCTGCTTTGTTTTTAGAACTTATACGTACGTTTGGGGTTCTTGGGGAACCATCCTTTCTTTACGCGGTCTTTCTGTTCGAAAACTTCTTTGATCGTCCAGAACGAGGAAAAAGCAAATACACCTAAGAGGGAAGCAACCAGGATATTTTCTACACAAAGTGAAGCAGCGACGCCTCCGATGCCCAGTACAAGAAAAATCCACCAGCACTTGGTATCCCAATAGTACTCGGCCTTTACTACCACAGGGTGAAACAACCCGATGATAAGAAAAGTACAAATGCCGATGAACAGTCCCGAAAGATGATATTCGTTTAAGAATTCCATAAACTATCTGTTATTTCTCCGGGCAAATGGGAATTTCCTTTTTGATGCTTTGCTCCAGTGAAATCAATGTTTCAGTAGCGGTTACGCCCGGAATTTCCTGCATTTTGTTATTCAGCAAGTCCATCAGGTGCTCATTATCACGTGCATAAGCCTTCGTCAGCATTGTATAAGGACCTGTGGTGAAGTGGCATTCCACGATTTCAGGTATCTTTTCCATTTCGGCAACCACTGATTTATACATGGAACCTTTCTCAAGCTTGATACCTACATACGTGCAGGTTCTGTATCCCAGAGATTTAGGGTTCACATGATAACCGGAGCCGACAATAACGCCTAAATCAATCAAACGTTGTACACGTTGATGAATGGCAGCACGTGATACGCCACACTCAGCAGCTACATCTTTGAAAGGAATGCGGGCATTCTGAGAGATGATTTCCAGAATCTGCCGGTCAAGATTGTCTATTTTTTCCATAATATCAATTTATGTAAGTTCTTGTTTTTATCAAATAGTAAGCAAATATAGGACTTTATTTTAATTTCTCTATAAAAATGGAGGAAAAAATAGGGAAAGAGTAAAAAAGAAGCGGACGAAGCAGATATTTTTGTTTACATCCGTTTCGTCCGCTAAGTTCATGCGGGTGAAGAAGAAATCTTCAGCCGATATTTATTTCTCGATGCTAACGAGTTCTACTTCGAATATCAGAGTAGAGAACGGTTGAATCTGACCGCCAGTTTCTCTGCCACCGTAAGCCAGATCCTGAGGAATATAAAGTTCCCACTTAGAACCTACAGGCATCATAGTGAGGGCTTCTGTCCAACCTTTGATAACTTGGTTAGCACGGAAAGTTGCAGGCTCGTTACGTTTGTAAGAGCTGTCGAACTCAGTACCGTCAATCAAAGTACCCTTGTAGTTTACCTTCACTTTGCTGGTGTCAGCAGGAATCTCACCTGTACCTTTAGTGATGATTTTGTATTGCAGACCGCTCGGAGTAGTTACAACACCTTCTTTACCTTTGTTGTCAGCGAGGAATTTTTCACCTTCAGCTTTGTTATCAGCATACTTAACTTCCAGAGCTTTTTCTTTGATGCTTTCCATACCTTCGCGCATGTAAGTTGTTGCAGCTTCTTTAGTCATGACGCCAGTCTTACCTGTGATACCTGCAATGAAACCTGCCAGCATGTTTTCGCGGCTGATAGTCTGAGTAGAGTCGCTACCGAAGATTTGTTGGTTGAAACCTTCTACCCATTGTTTGCCTACCATTTGACCGATTTGCATACCAGTCATATAAGCGAGGTCTTTTTCGCTGGTCTTTGCAGCGCCTTCGTTGAAACCTTTGATGAATTCAGCCATCTGAGTAGTATCAACACCTTGTTGCATCAGATACTGAGTTAAACCTTCTGTACGAGCCATACCGATGGCATAAGACAATGAGTCAACTTCTGTTTTCAGATTTGCTTTCGGGCTTTGTGCAGTACAGGAAGCTAAACCTGCGCCTACTGCAAGAGCCATGATCAATGTTACTTTTTTCATTTTGCTTTTACTGTTTATTTTTTATTTTTGGGATAATATTTCAAGTAATTCTACTTCGAAGATCAGTGTGCTGTGAGGCGGTATCATTTCGCCTGCACCTTGTGCACCGTATGCCAGGTCGGAAGGAATGTAGAGTTTCCATTTGGCGCCTTCGGGCATGAGCTGCAAAGCTTCTACCCAACCGGGGATTACCTGGTTTACACCGAACACGGCAGGTTGTCCGCGCTGGATAGAACTGTCGAACAGGGTTCCGTCAACCAGTGTACCTTCGTAGTGATATTTCACCTGGTCGGTAGCTTTTGCATATTTGCCTACGTTGCCTTCGTTGATGACTTCGTATTGCAAACCGCTTGGCAGGGTAACAACACCCGGACGTTGTTTGTTTTCTTCCAGGAATTGTTTGCCTTGTTCTATGCTGGCAGCATTCATTTTCTCTTCCAGTTCGGCGAAGTATTTGTTCACTATATCGCGGGCTTCTGCATGCGAGATAGCGGTTTTGTTTCCTTCTAATATGTCTTTGATAGCTTGTGCAAAGTCATCTACTTCGATGCCTTTTGCACCCATGCTTAATAAATTTTGACCTATTCCAAGGCCGATAGCGTAACTGAATTTATCCATATATCTTTTGGGTTGAGACTGAAAGTGATGTATCTTTCAATCAGTTGCAAAATTACAAGTTGCAAAAGTAAGGGTTTTATTTGAATGATTTATGCTTTTAGGATTTAAATTTTCTTATATCTGTGGCAACTTCGGCAATCTTCTGTATTTTTGTAGGAAAGAAACTGCGATAAATAGAAAGGAGATTTGGCAATGAAGAAGAATTTAGTGATTTTGTCCGGTGCCGGAATGAGTGCCGAGAGTGGTATCAGTACGTTTCGTGATGCAGGCGGATTGTGGGATAAATATCCGGTGATGCAGGTTGCCAGTGCCGAAGGGTATGTACGTGATCCGGAGCTGGTGATTAACTTCTATAACGAGCGTCGTAAACAATTGCTGGATGTTGAACCGAATGCAGGACACACAGGGCTTGCCGAGTTGGAGAAAGACTTTAATGTGACGGTAGTTACGCAGAATGTGGACAATCTGCACGAGCGTGCGGGAAGTACGCACGTCATTCATTTGCATGGTGAGTTGACAAAGGTTTGTTCGAGCCGTGATCCTTATAATCCCCGTTATGTAAGAGAGCTGAAACCGGAAGAGTATGAAGTGAAGATGGGCGACAAGGCAGGCGATGGTTCTCAGTTGCGTCCGTTTATAGTCTGGTTTGGTGAAGCCGTGCCGGAGATAGAAACGGCTATCAGCTATGTGGAAAAGGCGGATATCTTTGTAATCATAGGTACTTCGATGAATGTGTATCCGGCAGCAGGTTTGCTGAATTATGTACCGAGAACGGCAGAGGTATATCTGATTGATCCGAAACCGGTGGATACGCACTCGATGAGGCAGATACATATCATTCAGAAGGGAGCTTCGGAAGGGGTGAAAGAGCTGAAGACAGAGATTCTTCACTAACTCCCTGTGTTGTTCTATAGACTGAAGCTTTTGTCATATTTTGCCAACACGTTGGCAAACTTTTGCCATCGAACTGGCAAGGTTTTACCACCGTAATGGCACGGCTTTGCCAGTTAGGTGGCAAGAACTCGTCTGTTATTAGGTGGAAAGTGTGAGGCTTACTTTGAGTTCTATTTCTTTAATATCATCCGCAATACAAACCATGCATGATGTGCCACGGTACTCACCAGCCCGTAATGTTTCGCCATGATGCGGAAGCGTTCCCGTAAGGAGGCTTTCTGATTCTGCGTGGTCATGCCTTCTTCCAGATAATCGATAAGCGTGAGGTGCGTGTTGTGCAACGTCCGTGCTTTTTTCATGATGCGGATGCACCAATCAAAGTCGGCAGAGAAGCGGTATTGCATATCGTAGGGTACAACCAGGTTTCGTTTAGCGAAGAAAGCCTGATGACAAACAAGCATCCCTTGCTTGAAACTCTTCCACGTCAGCACTTCGGGAGCGGAGAGGCGGCGCATACGGAGGAAGTGCCTTTCTTTATCAACCAGAGCCGTTTCACCATAAATTACGTCCGGCAGCTCACCAATTCCCAGGGTATGTATCATCTGCTGCAAAGTGTCATCTTCGTGGAAACTGTCTCCGGCATTGAGGAAACAAAGATAGTCGCCGGTTGCCAGGTTGATGCCTTTGTTCATGGCGTCGTACAGTCCCTTGTCCGGTTCGCTGACGATCTGCGTAATGCGGTCGCGATACCTTTCGGCTATGGAGAGGGTGCGGTCTTTGGAAGCACCATCTATAATGATGTACTCTATGTGGTGGTAGGTTTGGGAGATTACACTTAGTATCGTGTCTTCCAATACGGCTTCGGCACTGTAAGTCACGGTGATGATGCTGAACTTGGGCGTAAGGCGATTATGCATGTCTTCCGGTTATTTTGTTGTAAACGTCAATGTATCTCTTGGCAATGGCGCGTTCCGAATAATTGGAAACAGCTTTCCGGCAGGCTTGTTCGGCGAGGGTGGCGTATTCCGATTCGGTGAGTATCCAGTAGATGCCGTTGGCGAAGTCTTCAACCGATTTATATTGTGCCACATAGCCGTTGTGCAGATGGTCTATCATTTCCGGTATGCCGCCTACGTTGAAACCTACGCAAGGTATGCCGCAGGACATGGCTTCCATAATCATATTCGGTAGATTTTCTTCCAGGGATGGGGTGACGAAGAGGTCTACGGAATTGTAGATATCTACCAACTGATGCTCGTTGCTGACGAAAGCGAGTGGATAAACCTTGAAAGGCAACATGTTCTGTATTTGTTGCGACTGGTTACCGAAGACCACGACACCTAATTGTTCTTTCAACTCCGGATATTTCTCTGCCAGCAGTTTGCACGCCTTAATCATGTAATCTACGCCCTTGCGGGTATCCATAATCTTCACCGAACCGAACAGAATCAGTTTACTGTCTTGCGGAAGCATACACTTCTCCCGTGCAGCCTTTTTATTATGAGGCTTGTAGAGGTTGGTGTTGATGGGATTAGGGATATTCGTAATGACGTGTCCGCTGAAAAGGGCACTCTTTTTGGCACGTTCTTCCAGCCAATGACTACAGGCAACGAAATTGATGTGGCGTCCTTCGTATAGTTTCTGCTTTTTAAGAAATATACGGTGGGAGAGATCTTTCTTTCTGCTTCCGTTATGGATAAAAGGGCAATGATGACACTCTTCTTCGTAATGCATGCATCCACCGGAGTAGTGGCAGATGCCGGTGCATGGCCACATATCGTGCATGGTCCAGACTACAGGCTTGCCCGAAGCAAGAATCTTTTCGATGTTCTTTAAAGAAAGCATTCCCTGGTTGATCCAGTGAAGATGTATGACGTCTGCTTGTTGGAATTCCGGCAAAGCGGTGATATCCGTACCGGTATTGGCTATGTCTACAGCAAAGAGATGTCTTTTATTGAAGTGATTAGCCTTCCAGATAACGATTCGTTCCCATACGAATTTCCATACCATGCGCAGGTTGTGGGGCAATTCTACTACGGTGATCTGTTCGGTTTGTTTGTCGCGCACCAGTAGTTTGGCTTTGATGCCGTTATTCTTCAGGGCTTCCATCAGGCGGCTGGCGGCTACAGCCGGACCGCCTATCTTCTCTGTAGTATTAATAAGTAGTATTCTCATTGTGTTACCTTTCTTCTGATTAAGTTCTGGTAGAGGTCGAGATATTGCTTGGCAACGACTTCACCGGAATATTTTTCGGAAACTTCGTTTCGCATGTTTTCTTCCGACAGGGTGGCTCGGGCTTCGGTTATTCCCCATCGGATACCTTCCGCCAGACTGTCGGCGGAGAGGTAATCGGCTAAGAAACCATTCTCCTTGTGACGGATGATGTCGGCCTGTCCGCTATTGCCGAAAGACACGGGAATACAGCCACAGGCCTGTGCCTCGATTAATGTCTGACCGAATGTTTCGTAAAAAGATGCGGATACGGTGACGTCTGCAGCGGAGTACAGTTGTGAGAGTTTGTCCGTATCACCTATTCGTCCAAAGTAGGTGTAGCTGACGGGGAGGGTGCTGAATAGTTTCTCCGGGTATTTGATTCTGCCGAATAAGGCCAGATGGAGTTTCTCTTGCGGGAATTTTTTCTTTTCAATCAATAGCCGGATTGCCTGAATCAGGTATTCCACTCCTTTGATAGGATCGTCGATACGGGCGGCTCCGAACAGAATGATATGTTTGTCGGGCAGGGACAGTTCTTTGCGGGACAGTTCCTTGTCCATGATCCGGAAGTCGGCAAGTGAAAGCGTGTTGGGAATAACGGATATCGGCTTCTCTTTGAGCAAAGTGCTTTGCCGTACTTGTGAGGAGAGCCATTTGCTGACTGCAACGATATTCAGTCGATTGGTGGCATTGAACAGTTTCTGCTTCTTCTTGAAAGTCCGGTGTGCCAGGTCGTTTTTGCCAGGGAAACGCAGGAAAGGACAGTTTTCGCATTCGCTTTTGAACAGGCTGCAGGTATGGGCATGGTGGCAGATGGCTGTACATTCCCACATGTCGTGCAATGTCCAGACAATGGGCTTACCCGATTCGATGATTTCCCGTATGTTTCCCAGTGAAAGCATTCCCTGGTTTATCCAGTGGAGGTGTATGATATCAGCTTCCCGGAATACGGGTAGTTTGGTTACATTGAAGCCGGTGTTGGCTATGGATACGGTAAAGAGGTTTTTCCGGCTGAAGAGATTGTTTGTCCAGATAACCAGTCTTTCCCATAAGAAGGTGTATTTCTTTTGCCAGTTTTTACCTACTGAAATCACCTGTTCCGATTGGCTTTCCTTGTGGAGGACGAGCATCTTCACGTCTGTTCCCGCTGTATAGAGCGACTCCATCAGGCGTCTGGCAGCAATGGCGGCTCCGCCTGTTTTCTCGGACGTATTGATAATAAGTACTCTCATGTTGCGGAATGTTTTGGCAAAAGTACAGCTTTTACCGCTTTATATCCACAAATTCGCGGTTTTTTTAGCCAATAAAGGCGAAAGTATCTATCTTTGCAGAGGAAGTTTTATTATCATTTGACAACGAGTATGGGAGAAAAAGGTTTGAAATGGTTGGAACAGCTCTGGCAGTGCTTTCTCAGTATAGTGAAGATTCTGTTGCAGTCCAAGTGGGGTACACGTTTACCGTCTTCTTTCAGCAATCCGGATGAGTTGCTGATATTGGCTAACGGCCCTTCGTTGAACCGTACCGTAGAAGAATCCGCGGACTTCATACAAGGAAAAACTTTACTGGCTGTGAACTTTTGTGTAAGCTCACCTATGTTCGAACGTCTCCGCCCTGAACTTTATCTGATTGCCGATTCGTTGTTCTGGATTGTTCCTGAGAAGCGTGTGCAGCTTTTCAAGACAATGGCCGAGAAAACTACCTGGGATATGAATTTCTTTGTTCCCGCCCGTGCGCTGAAGGATAAAGAATGGCAACCCTTATTGGCCGGTAATCCTCATATCAAACTCTATATTTATAACACTACGCCTGTTGAAGGCTTTCAGAGTTTCTGTAACTGGATTTTCCGTAAAGGATGGGGTGTTCCCCGTCCGCACAATGTGCTGATACCTTCTATTGCCATGGGGTTGCGTCTGCCATTCCGGAAGATTTATCTGGCAGGTGCCGATCATTCCTGGTTGCCGGAAATCACAGTAACAGATGATAACGTAGTATTGATGCACCAGAAGCACTTCTACGACCAGAACAAATCGCAGGCCGACACCGTGAAGCAGGAGAATTTGAACAGCGCACGACTTTATACGATTCTTTATCACATGCATGTAGCTTTCAAGTCTTACTTTATTCTCGAAGCCTACGCCCGCAAATTGGGTAAGGAAGTAATCAACGTTACTCCCGGCTCTTATATCGATGCTTTTAAACGGATGAAAATATGAAAGATGGAATAATCATTCAGGCACGTACCGGTTCCACCCGGTTGCACAATAAGATACTGCTCCCTTTCTATGGCGAACAGCGCATTATCGACATTCTGATAGCCAATATCAAACAGGCTTGTCCGGATAAGTGTATCATACTTGCCACTACCAACCGTCCGCAGGATGATGTACTTGCCGAAGTAGCCCATCAGGCAGGCATTCTCAGTTTTCGTGGTGATGAGGACAATGTGCTCGATCGTTTTATCCGTGCTGCCGAAGTCTTCGGTGTGGATCGCTTTATCCGTGTTTGTTCGGATAATCCTTTTCTGCGTCCCGAAACTTTCAATACTTTCTTTGCCGAACATGCCTTTTGTCCGGCAGATTATATCGCCTATGGCTTTGCTGACGGGCGTCCTACTATTAAATCTCACTTGGGTTTATATTCCGAGCTGACAACGATCAATGCTCTGCGTCGTGCGGCAGTTTCCACACAAGAGAAACTCTACATTGAGCATGTCACCATCTATCTTTATACACATCCCGAAAAGTTCAAGGTGCGTCTGCTTCCTTTGCCTGCCGAGTTGGAGGGCCGTTTCGATCTTCGTTTCACCCTCGATACGATGGAAGACTTTACCCTGCTACAAGAGCTTTATGCTACTTTCTATGAAAAGACGGATCGTAGTGTTCATGCCCTGTTGCAATTAGTAGCATCGCACCCTGAATACCGTGCCAAGATGCTGGAGAATATAGCCCAAAACGAAAAATAACAGGTCACTCTGTTACATCCCTCTTAATTTTGATAGAACAATGAAGAGTACTTATATAATAGGAGAAATCGGACAGAATCATAATGGTTCCGTCGACATAGCCAAGTTGATCGTAGACCTGGTGTCCCGCCCTGTTCGTGAAGAAGTGTTCAATATAGAACTCCGTCCGATGGATGCGGTGAAACTGACCAAGCGTGATCTGAATGAGGAACTGACGGACTCGCAGATGAACCGTCCGTATGATTCTCCCCATTCTTTCGGACGCACCTATGGCGAGCATCGCGCTTTCTTGGAACTGACGGACGAAGAGCATCTGGAAGTCTATAAGCATGCCAAGGCTTTAGGCCTCGATTTTGTGGAAACGCTTTGTTCCAAAGGCTGTCTCTCCTTGCTGAAGCTCTTCACTCCCGACCGCCTGAAAGTGGCAAGCCGTGACCTTACCAACTTGCCGTTGCTGGAAGTAATGGCCGAAACGAAGATACCTATTATCCTGTCTACCGGTATGGCAGGCAAGAAGGAATTGGATGATGCTTTGGAAGTCATCACTCGCTATCATGATAACATTTCTATCTTGCATTGTGTATCCCAATATCCCACTCAGCCCGATAATCTGAATTTAAAGACGATTTCTTATCTGAAACAGCATTATGGTCAATACTGTATTGGGTTTTCAGATCATACCATTGGCATTGCTGCCCCTATCGTTGCTGTAGGTATGGGTGCGGAGATCATCGAAAAGCATGTCACTATCGACCGTCGCATGAAAGGAACCGATCAGCAAGGTTCGCTCGGACCTGATGGTGTGAACCGCATGATACGTGATATCCGTATTGCCGAACGCTGGCTGGGAAAAGAAGAATTGTATGTCGACTCCTCTGTGGCTTCGGCAAAAGTGAAGCTGGAACGTTCTATTGCAACGAATAAAACGTTGCATCCCGGAGACATTATTACTGAAGATGATATCCATTTGTTAAGTCCCGGCGATGGCTTTAAGTGGGCCGAACGTGAGAAGGTAGTAGGGCATAAGGTATTGAAAGAAATTCCCCGTAATGAGATTATTTATCCGAGTTCTATCATTTAACTGTTATTGAATTATGTTGCCGAAATTAGTGATTACCGATATTGATGGTGTGTGGACCGATGGCGGAATGTATTATACTGCTGAGGGGGATGTTATGAAACGTTTTTCAGTGAAAGATGGTTGGGGGGTGATATTCCTGCATAAATTGAACATACCTGTTGCCATTATGACCGGAGAAAATTCACAAATCGTTCAGAAGCGTGCGGATAAACTGAAAATCAGCCATTGCTATATAGGCGTGAAAGATAAAGTCGCCCAGGCCGAAGAAGTCTGCCGGAAACTGGGCATCACACTGGATGAGGTTGCCTTTATCGGTGATGATTTGAATGACTTGCCTTTACTGCGGAAAGTAGGCTTTAGTGCCTCTCCTTACAATACTCCTGACTATGTGAAACAGGAAGTAAAATATGTAACGGTTGCTCACGGTGGGCATGGCGCTTTCCGTGAGTTCGTAGAAAAGATATTGCAAGATAATGGAGCACTGCAGTCGGTTATTGCATCTTGCTTGGAGCGTTGAGTCGTACTTTCGAAGGACGAATAATTCCTAATCCGTAATCACGAATAAAGAGTAAAGGCAAGAAGAAACTTTTTAAGATACAGAGAACTCCTTTGTCTTTCTGCGGGAATAGTTCGTTTCTGTAATGGACACAAATCAATCCGGCTCTGATTATCTCATACAGGGTTCCTGCTTTCATGCATGCAATTACCTGGCGGTCCGGTTCAAATTTAAATTGAATTCGTTGATACAGACGAAAATACTCGCGGCTGATTTGACGCTTCATGTGGTCGTGCAAAGCACATAATGCAGTATAATAACCATACAACTTATTCTTGTTTGCCTGTCTGCTCGTAAAGGTGCTTGCGTTTTCGTGCCTGCGCCAGTGTACAAGTACCTGGTTGATGTATTTTACATCTCCCATACTGCTGCATAGTGTGTAAACGAGACTGTCATATGATACATTATATGTTTCGAACTGATGGATAAGCGGAAGCACTTCCCGACGAAAAAGAATCTGATGCCCGTATGCTTTAGGGTTGACAAGCACACTAAGGGGATGCGGATGTTCTCCCCAATCCTTTTTGTGCAGCAATCCCATATTCGGATTCTTTTGATTAAACAACACCGAATTGTGAAAGATAAGCATGGAATCTCCGATCTCTCTGACCAGGATTTCTATTTTGTTCGTTTCCCATATATCATCCTGATCGGCACTGGCTATATAGTATCCATTTGCCTTTTGGTAGGCTGACAGGAAATTCTGATTATATCCCAGTCGCCTTGAATTCTGGAACAAATGAATGGTGCCAGGATATCTTTTCTGATAATTATGAATGATTTCAAGGGTATTATCAGTAGATAAGTCATCTTGGATAATGATTTCTATGGGAGAGTAAGTTTGGTTTAGGAGAGACATTAATTGCTCTTTTAAATATCTCTCCCCATTGTAAGTACACATTACAATGGAAACAGTTTTATTTGTCATTTTTGCGTGTCTTTAAGAATGCTCAATTGCCTTGATAATTTCTTCTTTTTCCGGTGTGGAGAATGTACAGGGGTAGCTTTGCATACCTCGTACCGCTTTCAATCCTTTCTGATTATATCGCCAGTTAGCCAGCCTGTTTACCCAACGTAACAGGGGATGTTTATGAGTGAACTCCATAATCTTCCTTTTGCCGGAGATTTCGGCAGTGTCTTTAGGCATGTCGCTGATGCTGCAAATAAAGGAGAAAGCATCTTCAAGCGTGTCACCTTCCCGGGCTGCCAGTAATTCTGATAAGGCCAGAAGAAAACCTTGATATTCCTCCCGATATTTATGAGAAGTTTTGATAACTGAAACAGGTACGGTGGTTTCGGCTGCGGAACCTGTAATATGCTCGCGGGCACTGTAGAAGTAGGGCAGTGTGGCATATTTGCCGAAGATGAGCGCAGCGTGGTTAAAGAACTCTTCCGCCAGGAAAAGGTTGCGGAAGCGCAGGCTTCCATCCGGGTTGAAACAAGCTGCATACATCCTTTGAAAAGCCCGTGTCCGGATGACGGAGTAGAGCAATGAGGCATACATGTTCTTCTCTTGCAAAAGTCTTTCCCGGGGAGTCTCGCCCGTTACTTGTTTATCGAAGTAGCGGATATAGCGAGGGTAGAATGATATTTTCCCTTTACGGGGAGTGAAGGTCAGGTAATGTCCCTGCGCAGTACTGTAATCAGGGTGTTCGTCCAGAAAGGCAGTCATCTGTGCAATGCCGGAAGGGACAGCGAAATCATCATCAGCGCAATAAAGTACATAGGGTGTACTAATCATGGGGAGCACCTCTTTCAGCTTCAGCAGAAAATGCAGTTTAGGGCGGTGCAGATAAGTGATGTCCGGGTACTTCTCCGCATCGGCAAACGGATGGTCGGATGAGTCGGGAACAAGAATCTTGATATCTGTGCGGCTATAGTAGTCGAACAATCTGCGCAAGCGCTCGGGACGGTTGTGCGCAGGGATGATTACAGTTACATTTTGCAGTGTCATTATTGTATGGTTTTCTTTTTAAACAGATATTGAAGGCTTTCCCTGAATACGGTCGACTTCAGGCTCCACATCAGGAATATGTAGAGTGAGGCGGCTAAAGCGACTTTCACTAATAAGGAGAGATAGATGTTCTTCACATAACCTGCCACCCAGTAGGTAAAAGTCATTACGGCTACAGATATAATGAGGTAGGGAGTTATATCCTTCAGTGTATTAAACAGGGAAATTCCGATATGTTTATGAGCAAAATAATGCCAGATAAGTAGCCAGAAGATATTGGCTGCTGTATAGACTATCAGCATGACATTCAGTCCGTACGGGTAACTACCCCACACGCATAATAGCTGGAAGATGCCCAGTGCGATGGTGTTCCACATGTATATGTTCGGCCGGCCGATACTGTTCATCAGGTTGGAATAAAGAGTTGAAATAGGCATGAAGGCCCCCCATACGCACAGTATCTGCATGACGGGTACACAGGGTAGCCATTTTTCTGTGATGCTTATTACAATCAGTTCCTGCGAAACAATGGCGAGCCCCAGCATAGCGGGGAAACTGATAAAGGCGGTGAAGCGCATCAGCTTTCGGAATATGTTTTGCAAACGCTGCGTATCTTCCGAGGCTTCCCTGAACACAGGTTGCCCTACACTGTTTATCATTCCGAAAATGGTGGAATATCCCATTGTTGTCCATTTGCTTCCCTGTGAGTAGTAACCGGCTTGTTGGATGGTGTAGAAACGTCCCAGCAATGCAGAGAAGATGTTGTTATTGATATGAGTGAAGAGCGAGGTAAAGAGTAATTTACTGCTGAAAGGCAATAATTCCCGCAATGGGTGAAAGCGGAACGAAAAAGTAGGTCGCCAGGAAGAGAATATCCAAAGCAAGATGGTGTTGGTACTGACATACACAACGGTTTGTACGGCAATTCCCCAGTATCCCCAGCCATGGTAGGCACAACTGACACCTGTAATACCCGAAATGAGGATGGCGGCTATCTGTATCTGACTACGCTCTTTTACCATGAGATTACGGAAAAAGTAAGCCGTGGGGGCAGTACCGAAACTTCCGATGAAGAAACTCAGAAATTGGAAACGGGCCAGCCGGGTAAGCTCGGGTGTATGGTAGAAGTCGGCGATAAAGGGGGCACAAAGAAAAAGTATGAGGTAAAGTGATGCACCGATACTGATGTTGAACCAGAATACGGAATTGTAATCTTCATGTTTTACCTCCTTCTTATTGACAAGTGCCAGAATGAAGCCACTCTCCGAGAAAATTCCGGCCATGGCAGAGAAGATGGTCAATACGGCCACCATGCCATAGTCTGTTGTAGATAACAACCGGGCAAGGAATATGCCGAAGACGAGGTTTAGCAGTTGCATGGCCCCGTTGCCTATTCCGCCCCAGAATAATCCTTTTGCTGTTTTCTCTTTGAGTGACGCTTCCATTAATTACTTCACTTCGCTACCGGGTTTCACTTCTTTCATGGTAGTAACCACGGAGAGTGAACCGTCAAAATTCTCGGCAGAAAGGATCATACCTTCACTGACGATGCCTTTCAACTTACGCGGTGCAAGGTTGGCTACGAAGCATACTTGCTTGCCTACCAGCTCTTCCGGATTGTAATGCTGTGCAATACCGCTGACAATGGTACGGTTCTCCAATCCATCGGCAATCTTGAATTGCAGCAATTTATCGGCTTTAGGAACTTTCTGACATTCCAATACGGTACCTACGCGAATATCCAGTTTCATGAAGTCATCGAACTCAATGTTCGGGCGGATGGGGTTGGCTTTGTAGCTGGCTTCCTCATTGGCCTTCTTTGTATCGAGCAATTTCTGTACCTGTGCTTCGATAACGCTGTCCTCTATTTTTTCGAACAGTAGTTCAGGCGTCGCTAATTGGTGACCGGCTGGTAATAGATTAGTGCTGCCCAGAGTAGCCCAGTCAAAACTGTCCATGTTCAGCATGTTACGCAATTTCTCGCTGCTGAACGGCAGGAATGGTTCGAATGCAATGGCCAGATTGGCAACCAGTTGCAGGGAGATATTCAAGATAGTGGCTACGCGGTCCATATCCGTCTTGGCAATCTTCCAGGGTTCGGTATCTGCCAAGTATTTGTTTCCGATGCGAGCCAGGTTCATGGCTTCCTTCTGTGCATCGCGGAACTTGAATACATCCAGTAACTTTTCTACTTCTGCTTTTACGTCAGAGAATTCTTTCAATGTTTCGCGGTCGTAATCCGTAAGTTCACCAGCAGCGGGCACTACGCCATCGAAATACTTTTTGGTGAGTTGCAGAGCACGGTTCACGAAGTTACCATAAACTGCTACTAACTCATTGTTATTGCGTGCCTGGAAGTCTTTCCAGGTGAAGTCATTGTCTTTTGTCTCAGGTGCATTGGCCGTCAGTACATAGCGAAGCACATCTTGCTTGCCCGGAAAGTCTGCCAGATATTCGTGCAACCATACAGCCCAGTTGCGTGAAGTAGAAATCTTATCACCTTCCAGATTCAGGAATTCATTGCTCGGTACATTGTCCGGTAAGATGAAACTGCCTTCCGCTTTCAGCATGGCAGGGAATACGATGCAGTGGAATACGATATTATCTTTACCGATAAAGTGGATCAGACGTGTTTCGGGGTCTTTCCACCAGGTTTCCCAAGTGTCGGGCAACAATTCTTTCGTATTGCTGATGTAACCGATAGGGGCATCGAACCATACATATAACACTTTTCCTTCTGCACCTTCTACAGGCACCGGAATACCCCAGTCGAGGTCACGGCTTACTGCACGCGGTTGCAAACCCATGTCAAGCCAGCTTTTGCACTGACCGTATACGTTGGGACGCCACTCTTTATGGTCTTCCAAAATCCATTGGCGCAACCAGCTTTCGTGTTGGTCAAGCGGCAGGTACCAATGCTTTGTTTCACGCATTACAGGCTTACTTCCGCTGATGGCACTTTTCGGATTAATCAGGTCTGTGGGGCTGAGGCTTGTACCACACTTTTCGCATTGGTCGCCATAGGCACCTTCTGCATGGCAGTGGGGACATTCGCCTGTAATATAGCGGTCGGCAAGGAAAGTTTTGGCTTCCTCGTCGTAATACTGCATACTGGTTTTCTCGATGAAGTCACCTTTGTCATACAGCTTGCGGAAGAATTCCGAAGCAGTGTCGTGGTGAGTTTTTGAAGTCGTACGACTGTATACATCGAATGAAATGCCGAACTCTTTGAATGATTCTTTGATAAGTGTATGGTAACGGTCTACTATGTCCTGCGGCGTCACGCCTTCTTTCTTGGCGCGTATGGTGATGGGTACTCCGTGCTCGTCCGAACCTCCGATAAAGATTACATCTTCTTTTTTCAGTCTCAGATAGCGAACGTAGATATCAGCGGGTACATAAACTCCTGCCAGGTGTCCGATATGAACCGGTCCGTTAGCGTAGGGCAATGCCGACGTAACGGTAGTGCGTTTGAATTTCTTTTCCATTGTGATATATGTATCTCTTTTGTTATGAGCGCATTTTGGTGTGCAAAGATAGCATTTTTCCACTCAAAGAAAAAGAGAAGACAATGAAATATCCAACTACATGTGGCAGAAATTTATATTTATCAGTGTTGTAAACGGAATAATATTGTGCTCCATTCCTATTGATGATATCCATATTTAAACTAACATTTTCAACTATGTATATGCAACATACGCAGAAACACGCAAATTGACAGAAAATCGTCTTTTTTTGAACTTCTGCTGATTCACAGAGACTGAGATAGGAACTATCTTTGCGATGTCTATAAAACAAATTTTATCATGAAAAAAAAAAGAAACTAAGACTAAGCATTATCGGATTATTAATGGGAGGATGCATGTTTGCACAGCAAAGCCCGGTCCAATTGAACGTAGAAGCGAGTAAGCAGATTGCCACTGTACCCAAGCTATTCAATGGTACAAATATTGAAGATCTCAACAATCAAACCAATGGAGGTATATTCAGCCAATTGCTGCATGGGGAAGCGTTTGAAGAAAACATTGATGTTGATTTCTTAAATCTGAAACGAGGAGATTATTCTAAAATATATGTTGTTCTGGATGAAAGGAAAATCCCTCATTTAATCACTCAATCTGATATTTACCACCGGATTAGTTGGAACAACCTCACCGAAAAATATGATTTTAATTCTAAAGATATCTATAACTCTCCTAAGTTCAGAGAGCCTCACATAATTTCTGGTTGGAAATTCCCCGGACGTTTCCTAACATTCGATTCTCTACCAGGTGACATACAGAAAATTATGCTCGAAAGGATTAACGGTAATGAGCAAATCTCCAAATATTGGAGTAAATTGGTAGTTGGTAATCCCGGCTATGCTTACGAACTAGTACGCAATGGAAATGCCTATATAGGTAGACAAAACCAAGCTATTTCATTTATCGAGGGTAGCGGAGAGGTTGGCTTAACCAACCATGGTCTTTACCGCATGGGAATTCGTTATGACAAAAATAAACCATATGATGGCGTACCCCGCATAAAAGCCGATAGTCCAGTTTCCGTATATCTATCATTAAGAGATGAACACGGAAATGTTCTGGCAGAAAAACCTTATTCTCTCAAAGGGGATGGCACATATGAAAAAGTGGAATTTGAGTTAATACCACAAAACAATACCATTAACGGAAGTTTTGGCATATCATTAAAAGCTCCGGGCAAAGTCGAGTTAGGATTTGCTTTTCTGCAACCCGGAGAATGGGGAAGAGTAAAAGGTTATCCCATTCGTAAAACATTTGCCGATGCATTGAAGAAACAAGGAGTCAAGGTATTTCGCTACAATGGTTCAATGGTAGATGTTGGTGCCGATACCTACCTATATCGTTGGAAAAAGATGATAGGCCCAATTGATGAGAGAAGAGTAACATTGCGAAGTGGCTTCAACTTGTATGCCACACATAGTTTTGGTTTTATTGAAATGCTACAGGCTGCCGAGGCCATTGATGCCATTGCCATTATTGGTATGAGCATGGATGAAAACTATGAAGATATTCGTGGTTTTGTAGAATACGTTAATGGCTCAATTGACACCAAATGGGGGCATTACGTGCCAGCCACGGTCATCCAGAACCTTATAATCTAAAATATATTCAAGTAGACAATGAACGTCTTATATCCAGCGGATACGTTGAATGTATGAAGAAATTTGCTGAAGCTGCCTGGGAGGTAGACCCGGAAATGACAATAATGACTTCACTTAATATTCGTCGTGATCGCTACAAAAAAGGCATACCGGCATATAATCTGGCTGCAGAAATGGTTGGATGGTTTATCTCTAAAGGCAAAGGTGATAAACTTGCATGGGACCCCCACTATAGCGGTGCTCGCAACTTTGCCGATGAAACCGAATGGTTTTGAGGAGGAAATGGGTATTGTACTTCAAAGGGATTTAGCAGAAGATTATCCTGGATTTAAATTAAACCTACATCCAATGGAGGAGAACGGAAGCCGATGCGACTGGGACCGTGGTCTAGCCCATGCCCACAACTGGAATACATTGCAACGCTACGGTGATTGCTTCCGAATGCTGGGTACGGCAAATACTTTTCAACCCCATGGTTTGCATTATATGTGGGACCAAGGCCGTATCCATTACACTGCTGATACGATTTGGTTCCAACCTTCAGCACATATCGATGAAATGATGATGAAAACCTGGAAGCCAAATGTTGTACAAACAACAAGTAGCGACAAAGCACTCGATATAACTGCAAAAGTCAACGAACAGAAAACTGAAATGACGATCTACGTAGCAAATATGAGCAATGAACCACGGCAGGCTATTCTGAATATCCGGGATTTCCGTTTCAATCCCAAAGCGGAAATTTATACTATAGGTGACTGTGAACTTACTGAATACAACACTTATGAAAATATGAATAATGTTGTATTTAAACCCTCAAAAATTAATATTGCTAGGAAAAATGCAAAATACACTTTTCCTAAGTATTCATATACAGTTATTACTTTAAAAAAATAATAATAGTCAAGAGTTCTTCACTTCCTCAAATATGGAGCCATGTTTGAGGAAGTGGCTTACTTTGGATGTTTCTTAGCAAAATCTTTAGGTAATACACCAAATTGTTTGTAAAATACTTTAGAGAAATGAGATATTGAATTCATTCCTATTAATACACAAATTTCATTTATACGATATTCTCCCGTCTTAAGTAATTCCGCTGCCTTCTTCAATCGTATGATCCGAACGAAATCACCAGGAGTCAACCCTGTGATTCCTTTCAATTTCCTGTGTAGACTACTTCGGCTCATTGTTACTGCCATAGCGAGATCATCTATACTAAATTTTTCATCACTAAGGTTTTGATGGATAATATCTGTTATCTTATTAAGAAAATCTTCATCGGCTTTATTATGGGCTATAGAGTCAATAGCGGCATACGGATCATTTGCAAAATTCTGACGTAACTTCATTCTGCTTTCCAGTAAATTATTAATTTGCACAAGCAGATAAGGCATTGAAAATGGTTTTTCAATATAGGCATCTGCACCACTTTTTAGCCCTTCTATTTTATTATCCAATGCTGTTTTCGCAGTTAATAAAATAACAGGTATATGACATGTGGAAAGGTCGTTTTTTATAGAGTTACATAATTCCAAGCCATCCATAAGAGGCATCATAATATCTGATACAATCAGATTAATAATTTTCTCGTCAAGTACTGCCAATGCTTCCACTCCATTGCTTACTGCCACTATTTCATAGTATTTACCAAGTTGCCGACTAAGGAAAGAGCGTAATTCTTCATTGTCTTCAACAACCAACACTATTTTTCGATCAGAGATCTGTATTTCTGACGACAAAGGTGTATCTTCTTCATACTCCACTTTACTAACACATTCATCCAATTCAGGTTGAGAAATATCAGCAGACATATTAATGGGTATTTGTACGACAAAACATATGTCCTCAGCTTTATCGTCAAGATACAATTTACCATTATGCAGTTGTACTAAAGAAGCAGCAAGCGTAAGACCAATACCCGAACCTGGCTGCGTCACATTTTGGTTACCATCGTTAATTCGGAAAAAAGCCTCAAAAATACGTTGATGCATCTCCACAGGTATAGGTGTGCCATCGTTTCTTACTGTAATGCAGAAACATTGAGAGTCGCAATCAACAGATAAGGCAATCTTTACATAGCTTGTAGAATACTTAATAGCATTATTGAACAGGTTACTACACACTTTTGTGATTACTTCCTCATCAATTAGAGCAAAAAGAGGATCAGATAAAGAATCGAATGTTATCATTATATCCCGATGTTTTGCTGCAGCAATAAACTGAACATACGTATTGTACACAATTGAGCATACATTTTTCACTTGAAAGTTCAAAGTAAACGCTTTCGATTCTACTTTCCTGAAATCAAGCAACTGATTTACCAATACCAATAACCTGTCTGTATTCTTTTCTATTATACCCAGATTCTCATGCATTTCATCCTTACAGAGGTCTTCATGCATAATACAATCTAACGGTGCTTTTATTAATGAAATAGGTGTACGTATCTCATGGGCTATATTCGTAAAGAAATCTATCTTCAATTTATATATTTCTTCTTTCTTCTCATGCTCTTGTCTTATTTGCTGCTTCTTCATTCTTTTCTTTCTTTCTTTAATATAATGATGTAACAGCATATAAAAGATAGCTATTAGGATAATTGCATATACGATATAGGCTTCTATAGTAGACCAGAATGGAGGTATGATATTAATATGCAGCATGGTCTCTTCACCTTCCCAATCATAACCATCAATACTATACTTGATACGGAAAGTGTAACTCCCTGGAGGGATACTATTATATGATACTTGCGTAATATTATCAGCATACATCCATTTCTTGTCAATCCCCTCAAGTTGATATGCATACTTACCCTGCCCATTCATTGAGTAATTTAATGCTGAAAAACCGAGACTGAAAGTCGACTGGTCATAATTCAGGTTTATAACATCTGTATACGGCATAGCTATTTTCAGTATAGAAGTGGTTGTATCAACTTTTACTTTCTGATTATAAATAAACAAATCCGTCAGTACAACTGAATATCTATTCTTGCTATCCTTTATCGCTTGAGGATTAAATGATATAAATCCATCAATACTACCGAAATAAAGAATACCATCTTTGCCCTTGATTCCTGAATTGTAATTAAATTGTTCGTTATCAAGACCATTGGATAGATTATATTGTTTTTTCACCGACATGGTTTCAGGGTCGAAATGTACAATCCCATCAAGAGTACTTAGCCATAGTTGCTGATTGTTGTCTTCTAGTATTTTATAAACCACATTACTAGGCAGCCCTTCTTTCATTGTTATCCGAGTAAAAGTTTCGTCTTTAGGATGGTATAGACAAAATCCACCATCTTCGGAAGAAAACCACAAACGTAATTTGCTGTCCTGAAAAATACCTGTAATTCTATCGTAGCAAATACTATGTGGATCATTTACATCATACGTAAACTCTTTAATAGTATCTGTATATGGATTGTATCTGATGACCCCTCTGTTATAAGTTGAGAACCATATATTGCCATTATGATCTTCCAATATATCACTAGTAAACGACTGTTTTATCTTTTCGAACTTCTTCACACCATCAATCTCTGGAACATATGTATATATATCACTTGAAGAACCTATCCAGGTAATACCGTTTCGGTCAGTATAAATAGCTAGAATATGATTGTTTTGTATCGTAGTAGAATCGTTGTCTTTCTTCTCATAATGCTTACTACGTCCAGTTTTTAAATCCAGTACATCAAAGCCTTTAGAGAATGTTCCTACCCACAATTTATCATCTACCAGGTTTAAAGACTGAATATTAGGAAAAGTCACAGATAACGGTTTACTATTCTCGGAGATATGAGTAAACTGTTTGGTTTTGGTATTAAAATAGTTCAACCCATTATCTTCTGTTGCAATCCATAGATTTCCTTCTTTGTCATTAACAAATTCCCTAACCTTATATCCTTTAATCGAATTTTGATCAACTTTTGGGTAGTAATTTCTGAAATAAGTGCTTTCCACCAGAATATAATCCATCCCTCCAAAATAGCCTCCAACCCATACGTTACCTTCTCTATCCCTAAAAATAGAATATATAGAATTATCCGAAAGAGATAAATTATTATGGGGGTCATGAGCCAAATGATGTATTTGCTCACCCTGTAAAATATAAATGCCACTCTCAGTACCCATCCAATATTCTGTATCGGATATTTTTTCTATTGTTCGTACGTATATATCTGAATTTCGAGGATTATATATAGGTATTTTTTTAGTTGTACCAGTTATCTTATTTACAAAGTAAAGTCCCCTGTTTAAAGTTCCTACCAGCATGTAAGAATCATTATACTCAGACATAGCCGTAGGAGAGTAAGTGAAGGAGGTTAATAAATCAACTTCCTGGGTAACAAAGTTATATTTCAATATCCCTATTTTCGGAAAGGAAATATAGGCTATACCATTATCATCTACGTAGAAAGCACTAGGGATAGAAGTTCCGACATATGACCTGAATTTCTCATTTAAGCAAAATAATTTGTTCTCTTTATCGATATAAATATATAAACCCGTATTGCTTCGTATCCACACTCGATCCAGATGATCTATAAAAATTTCGTTTACATACCCGCTAATAGTTTCTTGTTCAATCGTTTTTAAATCAAACGTAGAAAACCTTTCCGTAAAAGGATCATAGAGTGAGATACCTTTATCTGTGGCAATCCATAATCTTTTAGTCTTATCTTCTTTAATAGAAAAAATAATACTGTTCTTGAGATCACCCGGCAAGTCCCCTCTCTGATAAACTTTAAAGTTAGATCCGTCAAACCTATTGAGACCATTTTTAGTACCGGCCCATATAAAACCTTTGCTATCTTGATAAATAGACATTACTGTGTTCTGTGAAAGTCCGGAATTTATCTTATAATGTTTAATATTATAAGAAAGTTCTTGTGAAAATATAGCTTCTGAATAGAATGCCAAAGACAGGAATAATATCAATACTGTGTATTTCATGTTTATATTAGACTAACTTATTTACTACAAAACCTATACACAAAAATAGTTGAAAAACAGATTAGAAGCTATTAATTATATGTTAAATAAGGCACTTTACAAATAATCGCTATAAAATGACAGAAAAACGCTTTTATTTAATCTTTACATTAACACACTTGAATCAATAACACTTTTTTTTTGGCTAAACATCATCATCCAAATAATAATATTCACGATACATTTGCAGGTGTTGCAACCTTTTATACTTATTTATAAACTTTTAATTTAATATTTTATGAAACATTTTAGCGTCCAGACTTTCAGGTCACATCCTCGCTGGTGTATGTTTTTAATTCTCTTTTTCTTTTCCACAGTATCATTATGGGCACAAAAAAGAGAAATTAAAGGGACTGCAGTTGATTCTTCTAAAGAGCCCTTGATTGGTGTAAATGTGATTTGTAAAGGAAATGAAACTATTGGTACTATCACGGATCTTGAAGGAAAATTCAGCCTGAATGTAGAAGCCAATGCAACTTTGATTTTTTCATATATAGGCTATATGCAGATTGAGAAAAAATTAGCTGTAAACGAGAACTATCTCACCATTACAATGCAAGATGATTCTGAACTTCTTGATGAAGTAGTGGTAGTAGGTTACGGTACCATGAAAAAGAAAGATTTAACCGGATCTGTATCTCGTGTAGGTAAAGAGGTCTTAGAAAATAAACCGGTTACAAACTTCATTGAATTTCTGCGTGGTAGTGTTGCTGGTTTTAACACTACTATAGGAAATACCTCTGAAGGAGGAGGACAAATGTTGATTCGTGGTGAGAACTCATTGAAAGCCAACACTCAGCCATTGATTGTGTTGGACGGTTCTATTTATTATGGTAGTTTATCAGACATCAATCCGAATGATATTGAATCATTAGATGTATTAAAAGACGCAAGTTCATCGGCCATTTATGGTGCCAGAGGTGCTGCCGGTGTAATAATGGTAAATACCAAAAAGGGAGCTTCGGAAAAACCTGTAATTAATGTCAGCACACGCATAGGTTTCACTGAAGCAACCAACTTAGTAGATATATTCAGCCCAAGCGAGTATCTGCAGGTACATGCCGATTATTATAAAACTCAGGATTATTTCTCAAGCAGTCCACGCCCGACCGGCTACTACGATCACCCGGACAATTTGCCATCTGGTATAGATAAAGACCAATGGGGTAACTATGATTCAGGCTTTACCGGTGATTATATTGGTACATGGTTGAACCGAATCGGCTTGCAAGATGTAGAAGTAAAAAACTATAAAGCAGGCAAAATCACAGATTGGCGAGATATGGCTCTGCGCACAGGTTTAAGACAAGACTACAATGTCAGCGTTTCAGGAAAGAGTAAACTTACGAACTATTTCCTCTCTATGGGATATGTAGACAATGAAGGATATTTAGTTGGTGACGAATATCAGAACTTCCGTACACGCGTAAATTTGGAAACTGAAATTACCAAATGGCTGACAGTTGGTGTGAACAGCCAATTTGCTAATAGACGAAGAAACAATAATCCTGCAGACCTCACACAGGCTAATAATAACAGCCCGTATGGAGATATGTATGATGAAGAAGGAAAGTTCAAATGGTTCCCACATGATGATGCTACGTTTGTTAATCCTTTCATGTGGAATTATTATACTGAAAAACTTGTGAGAGAACAAACATTGATGGCAACTACATTTGCCAAAGTAAAATTGCCATTTGGCTTTAGCTATCAAGCTAATTTTCAAAGTCGTTTCAGTTGGTTGAAAGATTTTTATGCAGATTCACCTGAAGCTCGCGACAGACCCGGTGGTAGAGCTGCCCGTACGGAATACAGCGTTTATGAGTGGATGGTTGATAATATTCTTAACTGGAATATGACTTTTGCCGATATACACAAATTCGATGCGACTTTTGTATATAACGTAGAAAAGTACCAGGACTGGAAAGCATATATGATCAACAATAAGTTCGAACCGGATGCAAGTCTTGGCTTCCATAATATGGGTGCAGGTTCCGAACCACAAATTTCTTCAGATGACCAAGTACATACAGCCAATGCATTTTTGGGTCGTATTAATTACAATTTGATGGACAGATATTACTTGACGGCATCTGTAAGACGTGACGGCTACTCTGCTTTCGGAGCAAACAATCCGTATGCAACATTTCCTGCTGTAGCATTGGCGTGGAGAATATCAGATGAAGATTTTATGAAGAATGACATTCTAAATCACCTGAAACTACGTGCTTCATGGGGAGAGAACGGTAACCGTGAATTCGGCCGTTATGCTGCTCTTGCAACTTTAGGTACCCGTAAGAATATTGTCGGTGGTAATCTCGTTAATGGCTTAGTGCCAAGTGGGCTAGGTAACAAAAATCTTAAATGGGAAAGAACGACTGCATTAAATTTCGGACTTGACTTTGGAATCTTTAACGACCGCATTACAGGTATTATTGATTTCTATAAGACTAAAACAAACGACTTGCTATTAACACGCCGTTTACCCAATATCATTGGTTATGATTCTGTAGCGGCAAATATGGGTGAACTAGGAAATACTGGTGTTGAAATCACATTAAACAACCTCAACATGAATATTCCCGGTAAATTCACATGGACCAGTACCCTTATCTATACCCGTAACAAAAATAAAATCAAGCATCTGTATGGTGACATGGTCGATGTGGTTGATAGCGAAGGAAAGGTTATTGGTCAAAGAGAATCCGATGACGAAACAAACGGTTGGTATATCGGACATGGCCTTGATGAGATTTACGATTATAAATTTATTGGTGTATGGCAATTAGGCGAGGAAGCCGAAGCTGCAAAATATGGTTCTCGTCCAGGTGATGCCAAATTGCTCGATGTAAATGGGGATGGTGTTATTGACTCGAAGAATGATAAAGTATGGTTAGGTAGAAAATCACCTACCCACCGCTTGTCTTTACGCAATAGCTTTGACCTTTGGAACTGCCTGAATATCTCTTTCTTGTTAAGAAGTGAACTCGGATGGTATGGTTCTGATAACAGACAGCAAAATAATGGTATTCGTTTCTTCCACAGAGGTAATACGACTAAAAGTGATTACTGGACTCCTGAAAACCCAAGCAATGAATACTGTCGTTTAGCAGCTGCAGCACCGGTAGGATTTAGTAACTGGAAAAGTAGAAACTACTTACGTTTACAAGATTTCTCTATATCATATACCGTTCCCAAACAACTAATCAGACGCTTGGGTATTCAGGATCTTCGGGTAAATATGATGGTCGATAATGCCTTCGTAATTACTAATTGGAAGAACTATGACCCGGAAATTAATAATGTAGTACCACGGACATTTACTTTTGGAGTTAATTTCACTTTATAACCTATTAAATATAGAAAATATGAAATACTTATATAGATTATTCCTATTAGCAACATTTATAACCGGACTCACATCTTGTAGTGACTGGTTGGAACCAGAACCGTTGTCATTCTACACACCCGAAAATGGAGTTAAGGATGTAAATGGAATTGAAACAGTTCTGCAAGTTAGTCGTAGACAATTGAAGAACGAATATTATGGTAATCAGGACGAGCAAATTGCACAAATAGAGTATATACTCTCTGATATGGCAATTTCAGGTGCACCTGAAGATTATGAACTTCATAACCTGGAAACACAGCTGACTCCGACTCTTATAAAAGGTAAACAGCGTGTTTACAAACATTTCAGTCATGTATGGGGTGGTATTAAATATGCCAACTTAGTAATTAACAGAATACCACAAATTGAAGCTTCACAAGAAAAAAAGGATGAGCTTTTAGCTGAAGGATATTTTCATCTGGCCTACTGGTATTATCGCCTGGTAAATCAGTTTGGAGATGTGCCTCTCATTCTTGAAGAAATCCAAGAGCCACGTATTGATTTACAAAGTACCTCACGTGAGGCCATTCTAAAATATTTCTGTGAGAAGTTGGAATTTGCTGTAGAACATTTACCAATGACTGCGCCAGCCGGTGCTATTAATCGTGCAGCTGGTGAACATCTGCTTACTAAATACTATTTACAATGTCGCAGATTCGATGATGCTGTAAAATCTGCTACTCGATGTATTGAAAATTATGGTTTGAAATTAATGAAGAACCGTTTCGGTATACGTGCAAATGATCAGATACACGATGTTATTAATGACCTGTTCAAAGAGGAAAACATTACCGCTAGCGAAAACCTTGAAGGTATTCTTACCGTTCAGGAGCAGTTTGGTAGTGAAGGTAGTGTAAGCCCGAGCGAAGGTTCATGTAGGATGAGACTGTACACACCTTATTGGAGTGGTCCACAGGTGAGAACACCAGATGGAATGGGTGGATACAGTAAAGCAAATGCTATTGTACAAATGGACTCATTGGGACGTGGAATCGGTATTGTACGTCCAACGAATTATTATCAATATGAATTATGGAAAGACTGTGGCAACGATATGAGACATAACTCGCTCAACTGGTATGATGCTAAACACTATACCTATACCAATCCTCAGTCTGCTTATTTCCGGAAGTCCATTCAACCGGAGTATATAACAGGACATGACACAATCAGATGTTATTACTCATGGCCATATTACAAAGTGTTTGTTGACAAAGATGAAATTAACAAAGGAAATGAGCCCAAAGGTGGTTTTACTGACTGGTATGTTTTCCGGTTAGCCGAGACTTATTTATTGCGTGCTGAAGCCTATTATTGGCAGAATAAGCTACCTGAAGCTCTGGCAGATGTTAATGAAATTCGCCAACGTGCAAACGCTCCGTTATATCAAAGTGTTGGATTAGATGAGATCTTTGATGAGCGTGCCCGTGAACTCTATCTTGAAGAACCACGTAAATGCGAACTTACTCGTGTTGCATATATCAAGGCTGCATTAGGTCAGGATGGATATACTTTGGACAAGATGCATGAAAAAAATTGGTATTACGATCGTGTTATTGCAAAGAATAATTTCTATCGCAATGAAATTTCACACGGAACAAATTCATATAAGATTAAACCATACCATGTATACTGGCCCATTCCACAAGATGCAATAGATGCTAACAATCTGAATGTTATCAATCAGAATTATGAGTATCAAGGCTCACAAAACAACATACCACCTCTTGAAACTGTGGTAGAGCCTGAAAAGTAGATATTAAATTAATTACAAGGTAAAAGTTTTATTAGGATGACAACCTGCCGGTGATATTATATTGCCGGCAGGTTCTAATAATTTGCCGCTACAAATAGACTTTATCATGAGAAAATTACTCGCCATTTTACTACTCTGTTATGCGACTTTTGGTTTTGCACAGATTAAAATCAGCAACAAGCCTCATACAGGTAACGAATTTTCAATATATTCCAATGGGAATGCTAGTGAAATATACATAGATAACTCCGATTTTGAAGTAGTTAAAATAGTATCCCAACTTTTAGCTGAGGATATAGAAAGGGTAAGCGGTCAAAAAGGGAAGCTGCTCACTACAAAATCTATTAAATCCAAACAGCCTATTATAATAGGGACTCTAGGACATAATAAATGGATCGATAAACTTGTTGCAAGTAATAAAATAGATATATCTGCCATAAAAAACGGTTGGGAACAATATATTATTAAGGTAGTAGAAAAACCTTTTAGTGGTGTAGACAAGGCTTTGATTATTGCAGGATGTGACAGACGTGGAACAGCTTATGGTACCTTCACCCTATCTGAAGCTATGGGAGTATCTCCTTTATATTGGTGGGCTGATATTCCTGTAAAGAAGCAAAAGGCGATATATCTGGAAACAGCCGAGTATATTTCTAAAGAACCTTCCGTGAAATATCGTGGTATCTTCCTGAATGACGAAGGATGGGGGCTTGTGCCTTGGGCAGCCAAAACATTCGACCCAACATTTGGTGATATCGGTCCTAAAACTTACGCAAAAATATGCGAACTTATTCTTCGAATGAAAGGCAATATGCTGGCACCAGCCATGCATCCGGGATCAGGTGCATTTAATAAATATCCCGATAATAAGATTGTTGCTGACAATTATGCTATTGTCATGACATCTGCACATTGCGAACCTTTGTTATTTAACAATACCACAGAATGGTTTAGTGAAACCATGGGAGAGTGGAACTATATGACCAATAAAGAAGGCATTAATAAAGTATTGGATAAACGTATATCTGAGAATGGACAATACGAGAACTTCTATACATTAGCTATGCGGGGTATTCACGATGCCGGATTGGTGGGGGTACCCAAAGAAAAAGAAGTAAGTTTAATAGAAGAGGTACTGAGTGATCAAAGAAATATATTAAAAAAATATATTGATAAAGATATAACATCCATTCCACAACAATTTGTACCCTACAAAGAAGTATTGGACATTTATGAGAAAGGTCTGAAAGTGCCTGATGATGTGACTTTGGTATGGCCTGATGATAACTTCGGCTATATAAAAAGGCTGAGTAACAAGGAAGAACAAAAACGTAAAGGTGCATCTGGTATATATTATCATATCTCTTATTGTGGAGAGCCACACGATTATCTGTGGATTAACACAACTCCTGCTACATTAATCTATGAAGAAATGCGAAAAGCTTATGATACAGGAGCCAATCGTTATTGGTTACTAAATGTAGGAGACATAAAACCGGGAGAACTTGGCATGAAATTTTTCCTTGACATGGCTTGGGATATTGAACAATTCAACTTTGATAATGCCTATACTCATCACACCGATTTTCTGACTTCCATATTTGGAGAGAAATACAGAGATGATCTTGTTGATATTATCAATAACTATTATCTGCTAGGGTTCCAACACAAACCTGAAGGAATGGGATGGGGATACCAATGGAATAACTATCTGGAACGCGAAAGAATTATAGATACAGAGTTTTCTTTTGCAAACTATGATGAAGCCGAAAAGCGAATGGCTGCGTACGACCGTATTGCAAATAAGAGCGAAAAGATATGGAAGCAATTACCGGAAGAATATAAACCTGCTTATTATGAGCTAGTTCACTATCCGGTAAAAGGAGCTACACTGATGAACAAGAAGATGTTGACAGCTCAGAAAAATCGTTGGTATGCCCGACAGGGACGTGCCACAACCAATGCAGTAGCAAACGAAGCAAAAGTCTATTTTGATAGTCTTGCTATTTATACCGACAAGTTCAATTCGCTACTCAATGGCAAATGGAAGCACATGATGGCAGTAAGTCCGGGTTGGAATGCCAGTTATCACGAAATGGCGCCTACCGAACAAATAAATATACCCGAAGAGGGAGAAGTCGGAATCTTCATACCCGGCCAAGATTACACCTTTGGCATGCCTAATGTAAATGTACTCCCATCTGTCAATCCATATACCCAAAAAAACTTCTTCTTTGAAATCTATAACAAAGGGAAAAAAACATTTATTTGGAAAGCAACTACTCATGCCAATTGGATAAAGCTAAGTAAATTAAGTGGGAAAACAGCCACACAGGAAAGAATCAAAGTTTCAATCGATTGGAATAAGGTGCCTCATGGTAACAATATAATTGGAGAGATTGAGGTCATGACAAATGGTAAAACAGATAAGATATTTGTTCCTGTATTCAATCCACAAACTCCATCGATTGATGAAGTGAGAGGCATGTATATAGAAGATAATGGCTGTGTTTCCATAAATGCCGGGCTTTTCCATCGTAAATACGAAAACGACGATATCAAAATAAAAACAGTAAAAGGGTTGGGTTATGAGAATGATTGTGTACAATTAGGAGAAGCGACTAAACCTTCCCAAAATAAATGGTTCACCAATAGGGCTCCCAAAGCCGAATACGACTTTTATACATTCAATGCCGGAAATGCAACAGTATATGTATATGCATTACCCCTATTCCCGATAGATTCCAAACATGACACCAGTTATGGAGTAATGATTGATGAAGGAATGGTGCAATGGATGTCGACAGCATCGAGGGAATATTCAGGTGAGTGGTGCAGAAATGTAGCCCGTAACAGTGCTATAGGTGTAGCTACGCTTCAAGTTGACAAACCGGGCAAACATACATTCAAATTAATTTGTGCCAACCCAGGGGTGATTATCCAGAAAGTGGTGATTGATTTTGGTGGCATGAAACGTTCTTGCCTAGGTCCGGAAGTGACTTATGTAGAAAACAAGAAAGCTACACGATAAGAATGACGTTCATTGATAAGTAATATGTTCTTTCCAATCTGAAGTTGTCGAATACTTCAGAGTATGTCACCATAAAATAGAAGCATACGTATTTAATTTTTGGATTAATTTCATACATTTGCAAATGTAGTGTAATGACGGAACACTGTTATTCAGCCTTTGAGATAGTTATTTATATGAGCCTTTTAATAATGAAACAAAATACTCTTTTAAACTCCCTTACTAAAGAAGAACTTATAAAACTCATCGAAGCCTATTCCAAAAACTGGTTGGCTATGGATGGTGTATGGTTTCAATCGGTAGAACGAAAATACGGAATGGATGAGGCCATGCATCACGATAGGGAAGCATGGAGAGTTTTTACAATCACAGAGGCAAGGAGAATCAAGCAGTTTCTTGAACTGCCGGAACATGCAGGACTGGAAGGGCTGGCAAAAGCCTTGCAGCTACGTTTCTATGCAAATATAAACAATGATGAGCTTATTTTCGGGAAAGATGGTAAGACTTTGATATATCGCACATTAGACTGTCATGTGCAAACCGCCCGTAAGCGTAAACAAATGGAATATCATCCTTGTAAATCAGTAGGCATCATTGAATATAGTGGTTTTGCAGCTGCAATAGATGAACGTATTACATGCGAGTGCCTCAGCTGTTATCCGGATATCACTGATAACAGCTGTTGTTGTGCCTGGCAGTTTACTCTGAATGAGTAATACAAGGAATTCTATTTAAGAATATAGAAGCATGATGTCGTAAATAGATTTCTTACATAAGGTATAAAACCGATTATTGCAGGTAATTTCCGAGGTTTTAATCCGAATTTTATTTCATAATGAGGATTTATAAAGAACAACTGTTTGTCCATAACTCTGATAGATTCCCTATGCACTAACCTTTCAAATAGCTCTATTGAAATCCTGGTGCCTTTTATAGAAATAAGCTCTTTTATACAGTCTGTATTTTCACCGGCAATCTTTAAAATACTTTTATACATAAAAGTTGGTAACAGGTGAATAAAAGGAAAGTGCGAGATTATTTTGCTTTTACATATCTGTTGATGTCCGCCAAAAGGCATTTGCCATGCAGGAAACGACATAAAGATAATACCTTCGGGATTCATGTATTTAGGCAGATTGGATAAGAATGTAACTTTGTCCTTTATATGTTCTATAACGTCATGGCAGATAATTAAATCGAATTTGTGTTCAAGCCCTTTCAACTTGAAAATATCCGAAGCTATGAAATCTCCTTTTATTTGCCTTTCTTCAAAAAAGAGGATTGCACCTTTTATTCTTCCTGTCGATAAATCGACCCCGGTAGTGTTACATCCCAGTTCAGCAAAGGGTAATAGATTGCCTCCATCCCCACATCCTATTTCTAAAACATTCATTCCCTTTTCAATCTTTTTGTATTTTGATATATATGGGATGTAGTATCGCTTACTTGTTATCGAAAGTTCATTAAAGTATAATTTTCTATTTTTCTGTCGTTCTTGCATAATATCTATTATATAAATTTCCTTTTTAGGTTCTGTCAGATTTATGTAGTTGTTAGTTTAATATTGCATTTTGTCCAAAGAAGAAGCGTGAAAAGTGTAGTTTATCCATGCTCCATGCTATTACTATACATCCACTTACGGTGATTGCAACGGATATGATCATAAAAAGTATTCCGGTGGGCTCAAAGAATAAAAAAGGTAGGAACATCTTGCATAATATTGTGAAAAGAGGGGAGAAGAGAAATATGACAAGAGTATTTCTACCTATAAAATAAGAGCATTGCTTGATTTCCTTGGATAGATAACTGTGTGCATATAGTGATATAATGATAGCCAGATAAGTAATAGTGATACCTGCCAGTATCCCTCTGTTCAGATTGTCTGGAAAACAGCAGAGTAGTGTCATGGGGACAAGGGCAAGAAGCGATGGCTGAAAGATACGGATAAATGGTAATTTGCTTTGTTTAATGATTACCCCTGCAAGGAAGTAAATGGCATTGGCAAACACTATAATTCCACCCCAGCGTGATACTGTGAATAGACCAAGACCAAATAATATTACCTGTGATATTGTTTTCATGCGGGTATAGCGGAAAGTCAGGTAATATAGTAGACTACAGATAATAAGTGTGTGGAGATACCAGTAGGGGCCCAATGGCTTTATAAATATCTTATGCAATAAAATGCTTGAACTAATTTCCGGCACATTTTCTCTCACGGGTAAGATATGCGACATTAGTACGTAACCTGTCTCCATACACAGGTAGGGAATGAAAATCCATAATAGTTTTTTCATAAAGCTTCTGATATCTTTCTGTACATTAGTCAAATAACCGGATATGATTAGGAAAGCGGGCATGTGGAACGTGTATACGATCTGTTTTATATAAGGATATTTATCTCCTATATATACCAGATGAAAAGCAACCATTAGAAGGATAAGAATGCTTTTCAGATAGTCTAATTCTTTAATGCAATGCTCCATAGATTGAGTTTTGTATGTTATTGCAAGAATAGCATCCCGATTTCATAAAGGTAATGATTCGTGATAGTTTAATAAGTCTCATATTTGTGTGTAATTTTGTTGCTAATGCTTTAGTCTATGCAAAAATAGGTAGCTTTTTATAAAAAACAGGATAATAATACTTCTTTATGATAATGTAACTATATTTTAAAATATATATAAGCATTATTAGAACTGTCTCCAAATCATATTTGAACCATACCCGGACTATACCAGAACCGTACTTGCTCCGTACGTTCTCCAGTCAGAAGTACCTCTGAGTGGAGAAAGTACGGGGTTGGTACGGAGCAAGTGTATCTCAGGTATGTCCCGTATCGCTTTTTGAGTTCGTTTTTGAAAAGAAAGGCGTTAAAAAAAGTTTCTCATTTGCTTTGCTCGATATTTATTCCGTGTTTTGCATGGCATAAAATATGTAACGTAAAGTGCATAATACTATTTATAAAAATAGAGAAGATGAAACATGCTATTAAAGTCATAGCTTTCGATGCAGATGACACGCTTTGGAGTAACGAACCTTTTTTTCAAGAGGTAGAACGAAAATATACAGAATTACTGAGTGATTACGGCGGCGCAGAAGAGATTTCGGCAGAGTTGTTTAAAACAGAAATGGGGAACCTGGAATGTTTGGGGTATGGTGCCAAAGCATTCACCATTTCAATGGTTGAAATGGCTTTGAGGATGAGTGGACAGAAGATTTCAGCAGAGAAGATACAGCAAATTATTCTTTTAGGTAAATCTTTGCTCCAGATGCCGATTGAATTGCTGCCTGGTGTGGAAGAAACTCTGAAAGCTTTGAAAGAACAAGGAGGGCATCGTCTGGTAGTGGCAACGAAAGGTGATTTGCTGGATCAGGAGCGTAAATTACAGCGTTCCGGGCTAATGCCTTATTTTGATCATATTGAAATAATGTCTGATAAGACCGAGAAAGAATATACTCGTCTGCTACAAGTCCTGCAAGTCGCTCCGGAAGAATTTTTGATGATCGGTAATTCTTTGAAATCTGATATTCAACCGGTGCTCTCCATTGGGGGATACGGAGTACACATTCCTTTTGAGGTGATGTGGCAGCATGAGGTGGTGGATACATTTACCCATCCCAGGCTGAAACAAGTGAAAAGTCCGATGGAACTGATGGACTGGCTTTAGTGCTTACGGTCTACATGATACTCTATTCGGTAGATATGATCGAAATGCTCCGTCCATTCGTTTGGAGCAATGCCGATCTGCAGGCCGTAAAAGCGAGTACCTTTCTCACGGTGTATACTCATTTGCTCTAATAATTCCGGCTTACATTCAGGGATGCGATAATCGCTGATAAGTAAGACATCTGCATTCATATAACGGTTTTCGTCAAGCATTCTGAAAGTGTCTTTCAGCATTTGGGTGGCATCTGTGTCGCCACTAAAGGGATGGCTGAAGAATTCCATTAGTTTCAATCGGTCGCGTCGTATATCAATGGTTTTGGTAGATACGGAGAATGAAATCAGAAAACATTCTCTGTCTTGATGCTCTGCGATCTCTATGAGCTTTATCAGTAGGGAATTAGCCATCTTCTCCGGTTTTCCGGTCATGCTGCCCGAGGTGTCGAGGCATACAATCATAGGGCCTTTCAGGATTGCCGGTTTTACTTCCAGACGTCTGGAGGGTTGCATGATTTCCGATTTGTAACGGAAGGTTTGCAGTTTCTGTGTGAAGTATTTCAGCATAAAGACATCTTGCAGCTCATTGTCTGCATAGTATAGCAGTTCCGAGGGGAGCAGGGCATTCAGGTCGTTGCCGATGGTGACACCCAGAATGTCACTCTTTTGAGAGTGAGCCAGTTTGTAGGCACTGCCTTCCGTCACATATACTTGTTTGCTACCCTCATCGTCGGCTATTCGCCCCATGCGGTTTGCTACTTTCAGCAGTTCGGGATATTCCTTTTGCAGTTTTACAATCTTCCGGATATTCTCAAAATCTATGGTATTCCATAACCCGTTCATCATGCTCCATGCCTGATAGAACTCTTCTTTATCCACTTGGTGCTCTTCCAGATATTCCGGTATCTTATCCAGGCTGGTTTTTAATTTCTTTTCCAGAAAGTCCTTCTTGATATCCAGGTTTTTCTCTTTCTGCTCTTGTTGCTTCTGATGAAAAGAATCTTCCCAGTCTTTCAGCATCTTCTCCCAAACGGTAGAGTCATGTTGCTTGTCTTTGTCCCTGAACATGTGTTCGTAGAACGGTTCGTCGAAAGCATTTTCTTTATAATCGTCTTTGATCTTTCTTAATAAAGCTTGCCAACCGTCCCGCTTCTCCTTAATCCAGTTCAAGGCACTTTCCATTTCTCCAAGTTCGGATTGAGCTCTTTGCATCTGAAACTTTTCTTGTTCGAGAAACTGCCAGACAAACTGCGTGGTGATGTCATAGAATATGCGTGCACGAACCTCATCGCTTAACACCAGAACTCTGATGGAAGGATTGTTCATGATGGCCAGTAGATAGAGCAACAAGGGATCTTCCGTTTCGCCGTATAGAGTCTTGGCGCATTCTCCTGTCTGCACAAATTTCTCGACTATCTTTGTATAGAAGTGGATGTCATACTTCTTTTTGATTAGCCCCGCCATATTGCTGTAAATTGAATTGTAACTTTTCCTCTTCGATCTCTACATTCCGCAGTCTTTTTAATACTTCGTCCGAGTAGCGGTTGATTAACTCTTTATCAGCCGGTGTGACGAACAGATTGTCCGTACATAAGGAACTGGTGAGGGCTGATAGTTGCTGGAAAAGTTGATTCAACTCGTTCCGGTAATTGCGGGGAGTGATCTGAGGCAATTTGTCGAACAGGCTTTGGGAGGATTTGCCGGATGTAGGAAGTGTTTTTCTCCTTTTTTCCTTTGGCTCATCGGATATCGCACACCATCTATCAACAGGTATTCTGTTCCTTTCCTGTACAGGTTTACCCGTTGCTGGGAGGCAGATGATGAGGGCGTCCCACCCGGATAACAGCGAATAATCGAGCGTCCCGGATTCAACGGATCGGGATAGATGACAGCTTGTTTAGGTGCATTTTCTCTCTTCTGTTCTTTCAGAGCCAGATAGTCTACAGCAAAGATGTATGTATGGCCTGTTCCGTGTTCCTCTACATGATAGTAGAAGTAGTCTGTAATTTCCAGTTCATTCCTGGGGGAACAGTTGTTCTTGAAGTCTTCCAAAGCCTGGCGTACACGGCTGATCCGGATGTCGCTTTTAATTGCTTCGGTGATTTCTTCCATTTTTTCCAGGCAGGAGGTGAATAGTTCCCGGATGACCAGTTGATGAATCGGCTCACATTCATCTGCTTCATTCCACAAACAATGGTATAGGGGCAACAGGTCTGATGAGTTGACCTCTGTACGTCCGTTAATGAAAGCTGAGGTTTTCAGCAATTGCACAATGTTCTTCCAGCGACGGTCGCTTATATATACGTTTCGGGCAGTGCCTTCATCATCCAGTGGAAGCCGTTTCAGTTGGTGGCGAACGTTCGTAATGTATTGTAGAATCTCGGCAGATAGTGAAATCCGGTTGATCTGTCCGCGCCAGTCTGCATATTCTTTTTCACTGATTTGCAGTTCTGAAGGGACGTTTATTTCTTTATCGTTGTCATCGAGCAGCATGTTGTAAAAGGTCTGTTCGTCCTTTACACAGGTGCAGATGATACGCAGTAGAAACCGATCCCACAGGGCCTCAAGTCCTTCGCCATGTGCAGGCAACTCGTTACTGGCGGCAATCAGAAGTTTTAATGGTAGCTTAATTTCGCTATCGCCATTCCGATAGATTTTCTCGTTGATGGCGGTGAGCAATGAATTTTGTATGGCAGGCCCCGCTTTCCATATCTCATCCAGAAACACCACGCTTGCCGTGGGCAGATACCCATCAATGGCACGTTCGTATTTATCAAACTCTTTCAGCCGGTTGATGCTGATAGGGCCGAATATCTCATCGGGAGTAGAAAAGCGTGACATCAGATATTCAAAAGCTTTTGCTCCCTTAAAGGCGGATTTCAGTCTGCGCGCCACCATGGACTTGGCTACTCCCGGAGGACCCAGCAAGAGAACACTTTCGCCTGCCAATGCAGCCAATAGTGACAGGCTGAGTTCAGTATCCTTCTCGTAAACCCCTTGGTTGATGGCGGTTAATAGTTGTTGTATTCTGTTTCTGATGTCCATAATTCTTCTTGTTTACACTTTATTTTAGGTATGAAGCTTCAAAGATATGAAATCTTTATACGGAATACTGACAATTATTTTGAATTATTGCAGATAAAAAGTTATCTTTGGTGCAGTATTTCTAAAAGAACAGCATTTTACAAAAAGGATATCTAATTTAAGAATGAACATGAGAAATGCTATGAAAATGAAGGAAGAGAAGAAACGATGGTTACATTTCTACAACCGGATATTGTCCGGCGTATTGGTCTTACTAGGTTTTAATGCATGTGACGGGACGGGGGCTGATGAATATGGAACACCTTATTGTCGTTTTGAGATTAAAGGTAAGGTACTTGATGAACTACGCGAACCTGTAAAGGATGCAAGGGTTATCGTAAAGGAACTTACGTCGGATGGAGAACCGATGGGAGCTTATTACACTGATACTCTGTATACTCAAGAGAATGGAGAGTTCCGATTCTTAAATGAGCAGGCAGGTGGCTATGGTAAATACCGCTTAGTATGTGAAGATTCACCGGGTATTTATAAAGCAGACTCAACTGACATAAAAATGGAGCCGACAGGTGGCAAAGGCTGGTATCAAGGCAGTGACACTAAAGAAGTAGATTTTGTACTGAAGAAAAAGAATGAATAATCTTTCAATACGTAAACAGCTTGCTCTGGAAATAAACCGGAAGATCTGGAATAACCTGAAAGAACTGCATCCTCTGAAGCAGCTTTTCTGGGAGTGCACTTTGCGTTGTAATCTCCACTGCAAGCATTGCGGAAGCGACTGCAAACGAATGGCGGCAGTGGAAGATATGCCTGCCGAAGATTTTCTGCGTACTATCGATTCCATTACTCCTTATGTAAATCCCAATAAAGTAAGTATCATCATCACCGGTGGAGAACCCCTGATGCGGGAAGACCTGGAAAAAGTCGGGCTGGCCCTCTACCATCGTGGTTATCCGTGGGGCATGGTCTCCAACGGGCTTTATCTGACAAAGGAACGCTTGCAAAGTCTCATGGCTGCCGGATTACACTCCATAACTATCAGTCTGGATGGTTTTGCCGAAGATCATAATTGGTTGCGGGGGCATCCTGAAAAGCCATCACAATGCTTTGGAAGCCATAAAGATGCTGGTGCACGAACCGGAACTGACCTGGGATGTGGTGACTTGCGTTAACCGACGTAACTACCCTTATCTGGACGAATTAAAAACATCTCTTTATAAAATAGGCGTTCGCCAATGGCGGATGTTTACTATCTTTCCGGTTGGCCGTGCTGCTTCGCACCCTGAGTTCCAGCTGACAGATGAAGAATTTACCGGACTTATGGACTTCATTAAAGAAACCCGTAAGGAGGGAAAGATACATCTGAGTTATGGCTGCGAAGGTTTTCTCGGCAAGTACGAAGGAGAAGTACGCGATAGCTTCTTCGCTTGTAATGCCGGTGTTACCGTCGGTTCTATCCTGATAGACGGTTCTATCTCTGCTTGTCCCAGTATCCGGAGTGATTTTCATCAAGGGAATATCTATCAGGACAATTTTATGCAGGTGTGGGAAGAACGCTTCCAGCCATTCCGTAACCGCGATTGGATGAAAAAAGATGCTTGTGGCGATTGTTCCTTCTTCCGTTATTGCGAGGGTAACGGGATGCATCTTCGTGATGAAAACGGTAGTCTCCTGTTTTGTCATTCAAAGAGATTAGTTCCTTGATCTATTTCACTGCATTGAAATAAAAGTCTCAGGATTTGTTGGTAGAATTAGTACCTTTCCGATTGCAGGATTGCATAAAAGGCGTATATTTGTCACATTGTATCCTGAACTTAAAGTGAACAAACTACGATAACAAACCAATTGCTTCGTCCTGCCAGTATTGTAGTGGTGGGAGCATCCAATAATGTGCACAAGCCGGGAGGCGCCATCCTGCGTAATCTTATTAACGGTGGCTATACCGGAGAACTCCGTGCTGTAAACCCCAAAGAGACAGAAGTACAAGGTGTAACAGCTTATGCCGATGTGAAGGACATCCCCGATACGGATTTGGCTATACTTGCCATTCCGGCACAGATGTGCCCGGATGCTGTGGAGGTGCTTGCTGCTGAAAAGCAGGTACGTGCGTTTATCATCCTTTCCGCTGGGTTTGGTGAGGAGACACATGAGGGTGCATTACTGGAAGACCGTATTCTGGAAACAGTGAATAAGTATGGAGCTTCCTTGATAGGACCGAATTGCATTGGACTGATGAATACCTGGCATCATAGTGTGTTCAGCCAACCCATCCCGCAACTGCATCCACAAGGAGTCGATTTGATATCCAGTTCCGGTGCGACTGCCGTTTTCATTTTGGAGAGTGCCGTAACAAAAGGTTTGCAGTTCAACTCCGTCTGGTCTGTGGGAAATGCGAAGCAGATAGGTGTGGAAGACGTATTGCAATATATGGACGAGAACTTCCAACCGGACAAAGATTCTAAGATCAAATTACTCTATATCGAAAGTATCGGTGATCCTGACCGCCTGTTGTTCCACGCTTCTTCTTTAATTAAGAAAGGTTGTAAGATTGCTGCCATCAAGGCTGGCAGTAGCGAGAGTGGAAGCCGTGCGGCATCTTCGCATACAGGAGCTATTGCCAGTTCGGACTCGGCAGTGGAAGCTTTGTTCTGTAAAGCCGGTATTGTACGTTGCTACTCACGCGAAGAGCTGACGACAGTAGGATGCATCTTTACCCTGCCGGAATTGAAAGGGAAGAACTTCGCTATCATTACTCATGCCGGAGGTCCGGGAGTGATGCTGACCGATGCTTTGAGTAAAGGCGGACTGAATGTCCCTAAACTGGAAGGCCCGGTTGTAGATGAACTGAAAGGAAAACTCTTTCCCAGTGCGGCTGTAGGAAATCCGATTGATATCCTGGCTACGGGAACTCCCGATCATCTGCGGCTCTGTCTGGAATACTGCGAAGAGAAATTCGATACGATAGATGCCGTTTTGGCTATTTTCGGTACGCCGGGACTGGTTACCATGTTCGAAATGTACGATGTGCTGCATGAGAAGATGCAGACCTGCAGTAAACCTATCTTCCCCATTCTCCCTTCTATCAATACCGCCGGAGCGGAAGTTGCCGCTTTTCTTGCTAAAGGTCATGTGAACTTTGCCGATGAAGTGACGCTGGGCACAGCCTTGTCACGTATCATGAATGCTCCCCGTCCTGCTACTAATGAGATCGAGCTCTTTGGTGTGGATGTGCCGCGTATTCGCCGTATTATAGATTCTATTCCCGAAGGCGGGTATATCCAACCGCATTATGTGCAGGCGTTGCTTCATGCTGCCGGTATTCCTATCGTTGAAGAATTCGTGTCTTCTAATAAAGACGAAATACTGGCCTTTGCCCGTCGTACAGGTTTCCCTGTGGTGGCAAAGGTTGTGGGGCCTGTTCATAAATCAGATGTCGGTGGCGTAGTGCTTAATATAAAAGGAGAACAGCATCTGGCGTTTGAATTTGAACGTATGATGCAAATTCCCGAAGTGACGGGGATACTGGTACAACCTATGCTGGCAGGTACGGAACTTTTTGTAGGTGCCAAGTATGAAGCTAAATTCGGTCATGTGGTGCTTTGCGGTTTGGGTGGCATCTTTGTGGAAGTGCTTAAAGACGTTTCTTCCGGTTTGGCACCACTTTCGTACGAAGAGGCTTACTCTATGATCCATTCTCTCCGCGCTTACAAGATTATCAAGGGAACGCGCGGACAGAAAGGGGTGAATGAGGATAAGTTTGCTGAGATTATCGTACGCCTCTCCACTTTGCTACGCTTTGCTACGGAGATTAAAGAAATGGATATTAATCCGCTTTTGGCTACGGAGAAACATGTGATTGCAGTGGATGCCCGTATCCGGATAGAAAAGAAGTAGCTTGTCACTTGTAATTCGTAATTTGTAACTTACATGAAGCGACGTATCCTGATATTCCTCATTTGTCTGATGCAGCTTCCACCGCTTTTTTCGGAAAGCATGGATCGCTTTTTCAGCCAGTACAACTTTAAGTTTATTACTGAAACTGCAGGGTTCCCCTATAGTTTTGTGAGTGATATCTTTAAGGACTCCGAGGGATATGTATGGGTTGCTACGCATTACGGAATAGGTCGCTATGACGGTTATCAATTCCTGAACTATGGCACTCAAACGGAACCGATATGTCTCAAGAACGACTTTGTTCATAAGGTCTGTGAAGACAACTTCCGACGCCTTTGGATAGCCTCCGAGGGTGGCATCGACATTCTCAACCTGGATACTTATGCTTTGGTGGAGTTACCTGTTCCATCAGACAGTCCGCTACGAAGGTTGATGAATGAAAACGTAAGTACGGTTTATAAAGACAATCAGGGTGATGTCTGGATTTCCGCTAACAAGGATTTGTGGTGTATAGAACTGGATGCTGAAGGATCTATAAAGAATTACTATCATCTGGAGAGTGAGTGTGCTTCTCCGGTGCATGCTGTCACCGATCTGGGTTGGACAGTTTGTGCAGGTATTGACAATGAAGTGTGCCGCATCACGAAGCATGAAGGACATCTTCTGAAAGTGGAGAAACTGTCTGACAGCCTGGTTTCTTTCAGTGAAGACTGGCGGATCTCCTGTATGCAGGTAGACGGCGATTTGCTGTGGATTGGTTCTAACCGTGGCTTATTCAAATACCACCATGCCGGGCAAAGTCTGAAACGCTATCGTTACTCCACCCACCGCCCCGGGATGCTGAGCCAGGCTTATATAACGGATATCAAACTGACGGAACGGGGACACCTGATTGTATCCACCCTTAACGGACTGAATGTCTATGATAAAGACACGGATACTTTCTCATTCATTCGTCAGACCAGTGAACGAGGGGGAGTTACCATCAACTGTAATGCCATCAGCTGCCTGTTTACCGATGGTGAGACCATTTGGCTGGGTACTGAAACCGGTGGCATCAACCTACTCTCTCCGAAACGGCTTCAGACGAAACTGTGGACGTGTGGGAGTACGGATACAGAAAACGACGCCCCTACGCCTGTGAATGCGGTGGATGAAGACAAGGACGGGAACCTCTGGATAGCCTTGGTAGAGCGCGGCCTGATGAAGTGGAATGAAGATAGTAAATCTTGCGTCCACCACCTCTTTTCTCCCAATGACATAACCTCTGTCAGCAACAATACCCTGATGGGTGTCCTGATAGATTCCGATAACCGCCTGTGGGCATATACCTGGGGTGTGGGGATTAATGAGATCGACCTGAATATCCCCAATAACCGTACCTTCAAGCGTTATACTTGTGAGAATATTCCTGAATTGGAAGGCGACTTTATCAACAGTGCCTGCGAAGATGTGATTAATCATGGAATATGGTTCGGCTCCACGCGCGGAGTACACTTCTACGACAAACGGAAGGATACTTTCATTCGTGTACTGTTCGATCAGTCTGACAATGAGTTTGAGGCTATCTATGCTCTACTGATTGACAGTAAGAAACGCCTTTGGGTAGGTACTACACAAGGTGTCTTTATCGTAGACCTTGCTTCTTTTGCCAAGTCGAATAAACGTTTTGACTATAAGTACCTCAAATATAAACTGGATAATCCGCAGTCCACTCAACTGGAAAAGATCAACAGTATTCTGGAAGACAAAAACGGAACCATCTGGCTGGGAGGTAACGGAAGTGGCCTGTATCAGTTGACGAGCGACAAGAATAATCACTTTGTGTTCAGAAACTATACGACGCGCCACGGGCTGCCTAATAATACAATTATCGGCATGGCGGAAGACGGACAGGGGAACTTGTGGTTGACTACGAATGATGGAGTGTCCCGGTTGAATATCCAGGCGATGACATTCAGTAACTATACGCAGGCCGATGGTTTGCCTGCTACCCAGTTTTATTGGAACGGTATCCATTACTCGGAGCGGCATGACTTCATCTATATGGCAACCCTGGACGGACTGGTTATCATCCACCCTGACGATGAGGCTTCGCAGCCTGCGGATTCGCATGTGAAACTTTCTTCCCTGGCCATTGGCGGAAATATGATTTATCCTTCCAGCGGTGGTTATCTGAAAGAAAACATCACCCTTGCTTCCGGCATCTTCCTGCATGAACGGGAGAACCGTTTCTCTATCGGTTTTACTACGCAGAATTATGGAAACAGTAGCCGTATCCGTTTTGCTTATCGTCTGCAGGGGTACGAGGAGGAATGGAACGAAACTCAGCCGGGTGATGGCATGGCCCGGTATACGGCTGTTCCGCCGGGAAACTATACATTGCAGGTTCGCGCAACGGATGAGTTGGGACGCTGGTCGGAAGAGACGACTGAAATAGAAGTCGGAATCACACCTTATTTTTATAAGTCTGGTTGGTTTTACCTGCTTCTTGCCGTAGCCACTTGTATGGCTATCTATTTATTCTATAAGCGCAAGACCCGGAGCTATCGTGAACAGAAAGCACGATTGGAAAAGGAAGTCGAACTGCGTACGCAGGAATTGGCTGTCCAAAATAAGCAATTGGAGGCCATGGCCCAGCACGTGAAAGAGATTACGGAAGAGAAGATTGCTTTCTTTACAAATATCACGCATGAGTTCCGCACTCCGGTTACATTGATTCACGGTCCCATTGAGCATGCCCTGAAGGAGACACAGGACGAGTCGGTGAAGGCACAGTTACAGATAGCCGAGCGGAATTCGCGATATCTGCTCTCCCTGGTCAACGAACTGATGGACTTTCGGAAACTGGACATCGATAAAGTGGTGTTGGATAAGCGCTCCTCGAATTTTACCGGGTTCTTATCTGAGTTGCTGATACCTTTCAGGGTTTTTGCAAAGGAGAGGCAGATTGATATATGCACTTATTTCCGATTGGAGAATCCTTTCCTGATGATTGATCCCGGATATATGCGTAAGGTGCTGGTTAATCTGGTTTCGAATGCCATTAAGTTTACGCCCGACGGTGGTCGCATTGATATATTTGTGGCAACCATTAAGGGTGAAGGCGGAGAGAAGTTGCTCTATATGAATGTATGTGATACGGGACACGGTATTGTGACGGAAGACATGGAGAAGATTTTCGACCGTTTCTATCAATCTAAGAAGAGTACGAAATATCCGGTTTACGGGCAGAGTGGTACGGGTATCGGTCTTTTCCTGTGTAAACGGATTGTATACTTGCATGGGGGAGAAATTTTTGCCCGTAATAATCCCGGGCGAGGGGCTTCGTTCCGTATGTTGATGCCGTTGGTTCCCGGTGAACAAGTGGAAACAAGAGGAGAAATAGTGGAAGATCCCGGTACTGTGTACCTGCCGGATACCTTACAACCGGAAGATACACAGAAGAAAGAGACCATCTTGATTGTGGAAGATAATAAGGATACGCGCTCGTATATCCGTACGTTGCTTGTGGGCGATTACCGTTTGTTTGAGGCAGGCGACGGGCAGGAAGCTCTTGAAATAGTTCAGAAGCATACGATAGATTTAATAGTTAGCGACCTGATGATGCCTGTGATGGATGGTATGGAGTTGTCCCGCCGCATCAAGGAGAATCTGGCCACTTCGCATATTCCGTTCCTTATGCTTACGGCACTTCGCTCGGATGTGCAGGAAAAGAGGAGCTTCGAAATAGGTGTGGACGAGTATCTCTGTAAGCCTTTCGATGAAGAAGTGCTCCGGCTTCGTATTCGCAATATCCTGAATTTGCGGAAGAAGTATAAGAAGATGTTCTCATCCAGCAGCAATGTGGAAGGACTGCATGTGAAGGAAGAGTCGCGGGACAAGACATTCATTACGAATGCCGTCAACCTGATGAAGGAGCACTATGCCGATGCAGAATATAACCTGGAACGTTTTGTGCGTGATATGGGATATAGCAAGACGCTCGTCAACAAAAAAATGCAGGACCTCACAGGGCAACCTATCGGACAGTTTATGAAGAATTACCGTCTGAACGTGGCGCAACGAATGATACAGGAAGGACCTGGAGACATCAATGTTTCTGAGATAGCTTATGCTGTAGGTTTTAATGATCCGAAGTACTTCACAAAGTGTTTTAAAGAATTCTTTGGGTATTTACCGAGTTCGAAACTGGGAAAGAAATAGAGACTCCTCACTTTGTATTTCTGTCTCATTCTTTACTATATTCGTCCCAAACTTTTCTATTTTCTCCTTATATAAAAAATAAACGCTTACTTTTGCACATCACCCAGAAGTAATGAATACCATGAAAACCAAACTCTGTTTAGTCATTTTGTTAATAGTAGGCTTGTCTACTTATTTATCTGCCAACCCTGTTAATGGCTTGCTTGAAAGAATTGATAAGGGAGCATCTAAGAAATTTGTTATTGAACTCAATAAAGGTACGGACGACTTTTTTGAACTGGATCAGAAAGGTAGTAAAGTTGTTGTCCGTGGTAATAACTACGTGAATATAGCGACAGGTATCAACTGGTATCTGAAATATTATGCCGGTATCCAGCTATCATGGAACGGCATGCAGGCATCGCTTCCCCAAGTCCTTCCTGCTGTTCCCCAGAAAGAGCGTCACGAAACGTCCCTCTCACTTCGTTATGATTTCAACTATTGCACCTACTCTTATACGATGGCTTTCTGGGATTGGGAGCGCTGGGAGAAAGAAATAGACTGGATGGCCCTGCATGGCATCAATCTTCCTTTGGCCGCCGTAGGGCAGGAGTGTATTTGGTTCAATATGCTCCAAAAGCTGGGATATTCCAAAGAAGAAATAAACAGCTTTATAGCCGGCCCCGCCTTCTTGGCTTGGTGGGCCATGAATAATCTGGAAGGATGGGGGCGGCCCCAATCCGGACTCTTGGTACGTACAGCAGGAAGCTCTGCAGAAGAAAATATTGAAGCGCATGCGTGAGTATGGCATCAAACCTGTATTTCCGGGATATTCCGGAATGGTTCCGCATGATGCTGACGAGAAGTTGGGACTGAACCTAATCAAGTCCGATCTGTGGAATGGCTTTACCCGTCCGGCTTTCTTGCAGCCTACTGATGCTCGTTTTGCCGAGATAGCAGATTTATATTACCGGGAGCAGGAGAAGCTTTTCGGCAAGGCAGATTATTACTCTATGGACCCCTTTCATGAAGCGGAAAATGCCGCTTCGGTAGATTTCGATGCAGCCGGCCGGGCCATCATGACGGCTATGAAGCAGGTGAATCCGAAAGCCACCTGGGTAGTACAGGGTTGGACGGAGAATCCTCGCCCTGAAATGATAAAGAATATGCAGAACGGAGATCTGCTGATACTGGACTTGTTCAGCGAATGTCGCCCTATGTGGGGAATCCCTTCCATTTGGAAGCGCGACAAAGGTTATGAGCAGCACGACTGGCTTTTCTGTATGTTGCTCAACTTCGGCGGTAATGTCGGTCTGCACGGCCGCATGGACCAGTTGCTCAACAACTTCTATTTGACGAAGAACAATCCGTTGGCAACTCATCTGAAAGGTATCGGTCTCACCATGGAAGGCTCAGAGAATAACCCCATGATGTTCGAACTGATGTGCGAACTGCCTTGGCGTCCGGAGAAATTCACAAAAGAGGAATGGTTGAAAGATTATCTC